>Ga0194125_10000258_pt1:0-22500 | contig 87040 bp, 77 predicted proteins | sample TA2KigC250mmetaG_FD_148626 | JGI IMG/M metagenome (GOLD analysis project Ga0194125, IMG submission 148626) | Freshwater microbial communities from Lake Tanganyika, Tanzania - TA2015034 Kigoma Deep Cast 250m | ecosystem: Environmental > Aquatic > Freshwater > Lake | place: Tanzania: Lake...
TCCTTCAGGAGGCGGATGAACGGCAGTTGCGGCAAATGAAACTCCGACGGAAGGGAAAGAGCATAGGGGATATTATTCAGGAGGAATGCGGAAGACGAAAGGTGAGTGAGCAAGAGTTGAGGAAGGGAAGTAGGAGAGCCCTGGTGAGCGAAGTTCGAGCAGCGATTGCCTACCGGAGTAAGGAAGAACTGGGGATATCTGGCGCAGAGATCGCCCGTCAATTGGGCGTAAATACATCCAGCATAAACCGGGTTTTAGGAAGAATGGGTCCATTGCCAACGGAATGAGTTATGCACTGTAAGAACCAACGTCCCCACTCCCACTCCCTGTAAGAACCAACGTCCCCACTCCCAAATCGTTGAAAGGAGGGAATGGACGTAAAAATTGCTAAACGAAGGGCGATGAAAAATATCATATTGGCAGGCAATATTCTTTAAGCGATCATGGTTTTAATAGGCTCCCAAGCTGTGGCCCAGACCGAAAAGGGGAGCGAAGCCATGGGGGTCCGGGGTATTCTCCAAACAAACAATAGAAAGACCCCCTTGTATGACTTAAGGGTTAGAAAGGCGATTGCCCACAGCATCGATAAGAATTTTTGTATATATTTAGCTTTATGCAAACAATCATTTATTACTTTTTTTCCGGGCGACGGGTTCACATAGGGCAACCCTTTATTGGTTGCCATTATGAGGCAGGGGACAAGCCCCTGCCCTACGCCCATTTTTCAAAAAGCTAAAGTGTTACAAAATTTTTGAATTTTGCTTTAAAAGATTTCTCCCTGAAACCTGTAATCGGAAACTTGAAACTTCTTTATGCGGGGGCGATCTTCAGGATTCCCCCGCGCGCATTGGCTTTTTCCACCCGGACCAAAACTTCATCTCCCGGTACAAAATCAGGCCCGGGAGTCGCCGCCATATCCACCTCTAAAAGGTATTCGTTCAGATGCACGAGGTAGCGGTTGGGGAATCGGTCCAAAATGACTGCCGGGGTGGTGGAACCAATCCTTTTTTCCAGGTAACGCCGTATCCAGTATTGCTCAGTAAGCTCCTCCACCATCCCCACCCTGGAGATTGTCGGCCCCACCTTGGCGATAATCTCGTCTAATTGGTCTGTGCTTAAAACCGGGCTGCCCCGCAAGACTCCCAGGATTTGCTGTTCGGCCAGCAGATCATAAAAGCGACGAATGGGGGAAGTTAAGGTGAGATAAGCTTCCGCCCCCAGGCCAGCATGCCGCAGAGGCCGGGTGCTCACTTCCACCCGGTTCATGACCCGGCGCAAACGATAAGCTTGCAGGGGGTCAAATTTATCTATTAAGGGAATCTTTTCCCGGGGCTCTGCCTGGCTCCGGAAAACAGCCGGAATGCCCTTCTCTTTCAGGAAGAGCGCCGCCAGGTAATTGGCCAGGATCATGAATTCGGAGACGATCTTTTGGGAAGGGCTTTCCCGCTCGCGTTTGAAAACGGAAATTTCTTTTTCCCGACTTACCCGAATCACTCGCTCAGGCCGGGGAATGAAAAACGCCCCCGAACCCGTCCGCCAGTTGAAAAGCTTTTTAGCAATTCGTTCCAGGATGATTAACTCTTCTTCCTCTTCTTCCAGAAGCCGGTCAGCGGTATCATACGAAAGCCGTTGTTCAACCTGGATGATGCTGGGGACGATTTGAAACTCCCGAACTTTGCCCTCTTCACCGATCCGCACCAAAAAACTAAGCGCCCGCCGCTTTTCTCCGACGATCAGGCTACAGGTGCTTTCCGAAAGCGCCGGGAGAATCATTGGAATACGTTGGTCTGGCAGGTAGATGGAGATGGCCCGGACCATGGCTTCCTGAAATATTGCGCTGTGGCCATCGAGGAAGGTAGCCACGTCGGTGATGTGGATTCCCACCTGATAATCTCCCCCAACCCGCTCCAGGCTCAAGGCGTCATCGATGTCCCGGGTGTACTCGCTGTCAATGGTCAGGGGGTGTAAAAAAGTTAAATCCCGGTCTTGGTTCAGAAGAGAAAGCCCTTTGGCGGCCCGGGAGAGAATTTGTTCGGATTCCTTAAGAACATCCTCCGAGAAGGTCATGGAAATTTGGTTACGGAGCAGAAAAAGGTTTTCGTCCTCTTCCCATTCCCCCAGCTTGACTAAAAGTTCAAAGGGGGCTTCCGGCGAAGAAATCCTGGCCCTCTGCAACAAAGCTTTCCCTTTAGCGTATTCAGGGGCTTCCGCACCGAAGATGGCCATCTCTTTCAAAAGGCTAATGATGGCCCTTTTATTCTCTGGAGGAGAATTGGTTTCTCCCGCCAATACTCCGGCAAGCCACGCGCTGGCCTCCTCAATCTCTCGTTCCTGATGAGCTTCCCGCTCGTACTGGAGGATGATCTGTTCCACTTTTTCCAGTTCGCGGGCTTCGAAAAGTTCTCCTTTTTGCTTGAAGTAAAGCCGGTCATCGGCCAGGGCCCGGAAGATGGCCATTTCCTGGTCGTCCGATTGCGGAGGACTGAACACCAGTTCGGTGAGCTCGCCTAAGCTAAACCCCTTTCCTTCCCCGCAGACCAGTTCCCAAAGTTCTTTCAGGGAAAAGGAGGCCATCAGTTTTTTTTGGTGTTCCGTGCGGATTTTTAACTGCTCGACTAAATTATCGCGGGGAAGGCTAACTTTTAGAGAGCGGGAAGATACGTGGGCAATGCGGTTTGCCCCGAGAGTGATTTCCCGGTTCTCTTCGCTTAAGAGATGATACTTATTCTCTTTGACCTCGAGGCAAACTGCGCAGATGATCTTTTTCTGTTCAAAGAATGCGACAACTTTTCCTGTCTCCATTCATGCTCATTTCTAGCCTTTTCCCGAGCAAGGAATAAGGCGGGTGGAACAACTTGAAGCGAATAATAGTAATAATAACATTTATAATTTATCAAATCAACCACCGGGAATGGCATGCTCTTTTTCTTTTCCTTGACAAACTATTTTGGATGACTTAATCTTTTTGTAAGGATAGAATTTATTGTAAGGAGTAACAATTATGTTCGTTTCAGCCAAAGTTACATCGAAAGGCCAACTTACCCTTCCGAAGGCAGTTAGAAACCTATTGAAGGTGGATACCGGTTCGGTTGTGGTTTTTGAAAAAGAAGATGATAAGGTTGTCATCAAATCCGCTAAAACCCTCAGAGAATTTAAAGGGTTTCTGAAAGGGAAGAACAGACCGGCGGATTTTGATGAACTAAGAACCACAGCCAAGGAGCATATTGGCCGGAAAGCGGGTCATGGACAAAGATAGCCCGAAAGTGTAGGACGAGGGGGACGTTGATCAAAACCATCAAATGCCCGCCGGAACGTAGTTCCATTGATTCCGTTATTTGGATGAGAACGGGAAGCCGATAAAAGTATAACTGCGTTGGCTCTCCCCGATTTGGCGCGGACAGGCTCCGCGCGAATCTGTGACAGCCTCCGATGAGGTTAGGAAATCTTATAGCAGATCTTGCGTAAGAGTTCTTTCGCCACTGGATCCCCTCTGGCCCTTCTACCCCCTTGGGAGAGAAGCCATCAAAAGGGAGCTGAATGGGGTCGAATTTTTATCCTTGACAATTCCAGGCTTCAACCCTTGAATTCATAACGAACAACCATCTGGTTTTCCCTCCGTCAGGGGTTCAAAAAATGCCATGGTGAAAAATTAGGAACCATGGCCTATTCAATCTATTTCGGCAAGTCTAATTCCTTTGCATTTATTGCCTGCAGCATCCTGTCGAGCAAAAGCTTGATTTCATCAAGATGGTTTAGGCAGATTTCATGGAGTTCATCCGGGGTAATTTCGTGATAAAAATGCGCCATCCGATTCCGATACCCCGCTATTTTCCGCATCAACTCTGCTTCGTCTTCGTTCAGAATTCTTTTATCCAAGAGACCTCTGGCGATTTCCTTGTACTCCGTGGCCGGAAAAGCAAACCTTTTAGCCAGGATGTGACGACCGATATCAAAGAGGGCCTCAAGAGATCGTCTCAGGTAAGACTCGGCGGCAGCGACGTTGTGCCTGTTCTGAAGAAATTCTCCTTTGTTTTTAAGGGGGAGGTCGCGCAGCGCGCCGATCATTTCCAAAATCCATGCCGCTCGCTGCGTCAAGACTTTCGGATCGATACCTGTAGGAGTCATGCTACGCACCCAGGATCATTTTTTGTTTGACTCGTTCGTAGGGAAGAAGATCAGCGGCCATGCGCATAATATACAGTTGATACTCGGCCTCATGGGTGGAATTCCTAGCATATAGGATTTCACCCTGGACGATTTCCACCGCCAGGGAAACGGGAGCCTCCGGAAGAATGACCACGTCCACCCGGGGTAAATGGAAAAGATCTTCAAAAAAGATGGCGATTTCCACCTTTGCTTCGACGGTAAGGGGGTTTTCGGGTTTAACGCCTATATCCAGGTCCGAAGGGGTGGAAGAAAGCCTCTCGATGCGTCCTTCGACTACCTCCTTAGCCTCTTCAGCTCTGCTCCCAAAGGCATAAATAATCTGCAGCCCGTGTTTGGCTGCGATTTGTCCAATTTTTTCTTTCATTCCTGGCATCATTGTAAACCCATTCCGGAACGGCCCTCTTCTCCTGTTCTCCTGGCTTTCATTTAATCAAAAAAGGCAGGCAAGCGCAACATCTATATTCCTAAGAATGGACAAATAAAGGGGTCTAAAGGGGTAAAGTCTGCTCTTGTTTCTTGCTTAACTGGAAAAAAGAGCTTTCAACCCCTCTAAGGATGAGGGGAGGTCAGGAAAGCTTATAACCGATCTTCCGTAATAGCCCTTTTCTCCACTGGACGTCCTCCGGCCCTTCCACTCCTTTCGGCGGGCAACCGTCGATCACTCCGAGTATCCCCCGGCCCTGGGAGGATTCGGCGATAATAACTTCCACCGGGTTGGCGGTGGCGCAGAAGATCGAACAGACTTCCGGGCAATTTTTAAGGGCATTCAAAACATTAATCGGGTAAGCCTCCAGGAGAACCAGCACGAAGGTATGGCCGGCGGCTATGGCCTGGGCATTCCGCAGGGCTGCCTTTTTTAATTCCTGGTCATTCCCTTCCTGGCGGATCAGACAGGCCCCGGAGGCTTCACAGAAGGCGATGCCGAATCGGGACTTGGGCATGGCATTGACCATGACTTCGTATAAATCCTCAACGGTCTTGATGAAATGGCTCTGCCCGACGATGATATTCGCGCCTTCCGGAATTTCCAACTTTACGCTTTTGAGTTCCATGGCCATCCCCCTTCCAATCAAAAAGCAAAATACAGGATTCAGAATTCGTAAGAAATCTAAATTTCTCCAATTCTGTCATTTCGAACGCGGAAATCCAGTAAAAGCAAAAAGATCTGGACTACTGCTTTCGCAGGAGTGACGGATTTTCGAATTTCTACGAGACCAGTCGATTCTTATTCCTGATTTTTTAAAACCTCACACGGGCTGCCCTGTATCTCTTTTTGTCTTCAAGCTTCCGACTAATGAAGTAACGTTTGGAAAATCGTTTGCCTCCAGGTAACTCTGAATCCCCTCGATGATTTTTAAACCCGCTAGAGGGTTGATAAAGTGGGCTGAACCTACCTGAACCGCGGTTGCCCCGGCGATCAGATATTCCAGAGCATCTTCAGCAGTAACAATGCCGCCCATGCCCACAACCGGGATATGCACAGTCTGGACAACTTGCCAGACCATCCGTAATCCGACAGGCTTAATGGCCGGGCCGGAAAGGCCGCCCGTGATGTTCCCCAAAAGGGGGATGCGTTTTTTAATATCAATGGCCATGCCGATTAGGGTGTTGATCAGGGAAACAGCATCCGCCCCTCCTTCTTCTGCCGCCAGGGCGATCTTACCGATGTCGGCTACGTTGGGGGAAAGTTTGACCATCAGGAAAGAAGAAGTGGCCCGGCGAATTTTATCAACCACCTTCTGGACGGTTCTGGGTTCAGAGGCAAAGATCGCGCCTCCTGCTTTCAAGTTCGGACAGGAGATATTCACCTCCAGGCCGGCAATCCCTTCCACATCCGCAAGTCTCCTAGCTAATTCCGCATACTCCTCTATTGTGTTTCCAAAAATATTGACGATGACCGGACAGGAGGCTTTCCGCAAGAAAGGCCATTTCTCCTGGATAAACTTTTCCAGCCCTACGTTCTCCAGTCCAATGGCATTGAGCATCCCCGCGGGAGTCTCAGCCAGACGGGGCGGAGGATTTCCTTTGCGGGGCTCCAAGGAAAGGCCCTTGGTGACGATTCCCCCCAAGCTCTGGAGTGGAATAATAGAGGCATATTCCTCTCCGTAGCCAAACGTCCCCGAGGCCGCAATTACAGGGTTTCTCAGCTTCAGCGCGCCCAGCTCAATCGCCAGGCTTGAGCCCCCCTTGGGGCGATCCGCACTCTTCATAAACCCTTTTACTCCCAAATAATTTCCCTGGATTCAAAGACTGGCCCTTCTTTGCAGGCGCGGGCATAACGAAAAGCCGGAGGTTGGGAAACGTCTTGTACGAAACTCTCTGAAGAAGCGCCCGTTTCGCCGCCGGCAAATGCACTTGTGCAAAGAATTCTTTCTTCGGCGGCATCCGGCGGAGCATGTTGGGAATTTTTCAAAGAGTCTTCCTCACGAACTTTTACGGCACATCCCAGGCAAGCTCCCATTCCGCAAGCCATGCGCGCTTCCAGAAGGACTTGGCAGGGAAGGTCAAATTGATCGGCGATTTGAGCCACCTTGGCTAACATGGGCATCGGTCCGCAGGCATACAGGGCTACGGAAACGTGTCCCCGGGTCATGAGTTCCCGTTCCAATAAATCTGTAGCCATTCCGGGTACCCCCAGACTTCCGTCTTCGGTGCTTATCTGGGGTTCCAGATCCAGCTTTTTAAATTCTTTGACCCCCAATATTTTATCGCGACTCTCCCCCCCGATTAGAACGACGACTGCCGAAGGCTCATTCAGATTCCGAAATGTTCTATCCTGGGCCCGTCCCCTTTGCAGTTTTTCGGCCCAAGGGATAAGCGGAGCTATTCCGATTCCTCCTCCGATAAGAATCGCCTGTTTTCGTCCTTGAGCCGCCCAGAACCCGTTCCCCAGTGGACCCAATACGTGAAGTTGCTGGCCTTCTTGAAGCTTGGTCATCAAAGAAGTCCCCCGGCCTACGACTTTGTAACAAATCTCCAGAATCCCATCTTCTTCGGTCCTTTTCATCTTGCCCCCGGGAGGAAAGACCCGGGAAAAACTGAAAGGCCGGCGCAAGAAGGGATCGCTTTGCTCGGAAACCCGTAACATAATGAATTGACCCGGTTGAGCCAGCCGGGCGATTTCCGGACAGCGCAGGCGCAGGCGGAAGGAATCGGCGCCGATTCTTTGGTGCCGGAGAATCCGTGCTTTGGCTTCTTTCGCCGTTGTTTTCATATCGAGGCCACCAAATCGGCTTCAGCCAGACGCAGACCCATGATTATCGCATCCTCCCCGCTATCGGAGTAATAACGCCGGCGAATGCCCCAGGGCTGGAATTGCAGATTGCGGTAAAGGGAAATGGCTTTGTAGTTGGAGCGGCGCACTTCCAGGGTAATCTCCCTGACTCCTTTCGCCAGGCAATAGTCCACTCCGTAACGCAGCAGCCGAGTCCCGATTCCCTGTCCGCGTTGTTCAGGGCGCACAGCCAGGTTCAAAATATGAGCCTCGGGAATAAGCAGCCAAAAACACAGGTAGCCCACAATTTGATCCTGGAGTATTTTCCGGGCAATGCAAGATTTGGCATAAGGCAGGGATAACTCCCGTTCAAAAAGTCTTCTCGACCAGGGGGAGGTGAAAGACACTCGTTCAATCTGCATTATTTCATCAATATCCCGTTCGGTCATTTCGCGAAGGTCAATCCCGCATTCTTTGTTCATGCCTATCCCCTCTAATCTATGCAGGTTAGCATTGAAATGATGGCCATGGGATCGGGGATTTAAATTTTGGTCCCGGCTGGGTTAGGTCAGGATTTTTTTTGTAATATTTCACTGGCCAGATTGATGTTCCGCTGGCCGGCTTCCTTAACCAGCTTGGCCAGTTCTTTCAGAGAACGGCCCTCCCGGCAATTGGAAATTTTGATGAGCATGGGGAGATTGATGCCGGTGAGGACTTCCACCCGGTCTTCCTGCAGGAAAACCAGGCTCATATTGGAGGGAGTTCCGCCAAACATGTCCGTAAGGATCAGGATTCCTTTTCCGCTGTCCACACTCTTGATCGCAGCGGCGATTTCCCTCCGCAGCTCTTCTACCTCTCTGCCGGTATCTATGGAAACAGTAGCCAGGTTAGGAAATTTTCCGCAAATTAACTCTGCCGACCGAACAAATTCCTCACCCAGATTCGGGTGCGTTACCAAAACAACGCCAACCATAGGCCCTCCGTCCTTCTTCCCTTATGTCCATGAACGATCTTTCATGGAGACGCTTCTAAATCCCGATGTCGCCTGCGCACGGGAAATCGTTCCTGAAAAAGATTTCCTAACCTTTCAGCTATGGCCACTGATCGGTGTATTCCCCCCGTGCATCCCACAGCCACTGTGAGGTAGGCTTTGCCTTCCCGTTCGTAAAGCGGCAGCAAATATTCCAGAAGACTGTAAAATCGCTCCAGGAATTCTCGTGTTTCCGAAGACCTTATAAGGTAATCGCTAACCCGGGTATCTGTTCCCGGGAGGGCTTTAAGCTCTTCTTCAAAAAAAGGGTTGGGTAGGAACCGAACATCGATCACCATGTCCGCCTCCGGGGGAATCCCCCGGCTGTAGCCGAAAGAAAGAAAAGTCAAATTCATCCTTCGGCCAAGGGGCTTCTGTTCGAAAATCTCTCGAATGGCTCCCTGCAGCTGGTGGACATTATAAGTCGAGGTGTCGATTACCAGGGTTGCCATGGCCCGGAGGCTGGCTAACATCTGCCTTTCTTTTTGAATTCCTTCCAAAACGCCGCAACCTTCGGCCAGCGGGTGCGTCCGGCGCGTCTGACTGTATCTCCGAACCAGCGCTTCATTCGAGGCTTCCAGGAAGAGAATCTCTAATTGATACCCTTGCTCCTTCAGCCGGCCGATAACCTCCGGATGGGTTTTTAGGAAATCCTTCTCGCGCAGGTCCATTACCAGGGCAATCCGGGAATACTCTCCGAGGGGGGCAGAATGCAATTCGAAGAGTTTGGGGAGAAGGGCCATGGGTAAATTATCCACACAGAAAAACCCCATATCCTCCAAAACCCGGATAACAGTGCTCTTCCCCGACCCCGAAAGCCCGGTAACGATTACGATGCGCAGATTTTGCACTGCTTCCGCTCCCATGCTTGCCGGATTGAAAAAGTTCTTCCTCATTAAATCAGTAAGGAAGGTTTGAGGTTACCAGGCTTTTGTTTTATTCGATCTCATCTTCTTCGGAAAAAAGGGAATAAATCTCCTCGGCAGAATTCATCTCCATCAGGCGTTTCCGAAAGACGCTGTCTTTCATCAGACGTGAGATACGGGCCAAAGCTTTCAGATGGATCCCCGCGGAATTCTCCGGAGCAATGAGCAGGAAAAACAGATGAGTCGGTTTTCCGTCCATGGATTGAAAGTCCAAACCGGCAATGCTTCTCCCGAAGGAGGCGAAGATCCTTTGCACATCTCTGCTTTTGCCGTGGGGAATGGCCACTCCTTCTCCAATGCCTGTGCTTCCCAAGCTTTCCCGTTCGAGCAAAATTTCCATCAGCCGATTCTCATCCACCTGGTTTTCCACTCGAGCGATCGCCCTAACCAGTTCTCTTAAGACCCCTTCTTTGCTCGTGGAGGCAAGTTGGGGAATAATCATCCGCTTATCCAAGATGTCTAATATTTTCATGACTCCTAATCTTTCACCTTTGAACTTCTGAACCTCCTCCGGGGCAAAAAAATTCACCCCGGAATTTGAAACTGATCCCCTAAACCTGCCTTTGTTCCCCATAAGAAGGATGGGAGCAAAAGGTCAACCAACCTGAGGTTCAATTAAGCCGTAATGCCCATCCTTCATCCGGTAAATAATGTTGAGGCTCTTGGAGTTGGCGTTGGTAAAAACTAAAAATTCATTATTCAGAAGATCCATTTGCATAACCGCTTCATCCACGGACATGGGTTTGGCCAGAAGCTTCTTGCTTTTGATCACCTTCGGATCTCCCCCCTCATCGAAGCTATCGGGGGCATATACGTCCATGCGCCAGCTCAACTCCGGCAAGGAAGAATGGGTCTTGTGCCGCCTGATTCTTTCCTTGTACTTCAAAACCTGCCGCTCTAATTTGTCGGTTACCCGGTCAATAGCCGAGAACATATCCTCATTTTCTTCCTGGGCATTGATCGTGATGCGGTTGGCCAGCAGGGTAACTTCTACGATATGACGGTGCTTTTCCACGGCTAAAACAACGTTGGCCTCCAGAGGATGGTCCAGATATTTCCTTAATTTGGCAAGTTTTTCTTGCACGTATTCCCGCAAGACTTCTTTGGACTCTGTATTCCGGAACGTTACTGAAACTTGCATGCTCACGCCTCCATTTCCCTTCAATGAATCGTGGGGTCACATTCTCTTTGTCCCCGTAATGATGGTTTAACTCTTTATTCATGTTTATAGTCCGTTCAGGCTGTTGCCGAAAGGACAATCCAAGCGGCCCTAATAAAATTCCGCTATCCGCCTCCCTCTGCGTCCAAATATGGCAATGGGGTTAAAACATTTGCTTTCTCCGGGTGGAGGGAAGAACTCCCAGCATCTCCCGATATTTGGTCACGGTTCTGCGAGCAATCAGAATCTCCTGTTCTTTTAGAATTTCCACAATTTCCTGATCGCTGTATGGTTTATGGGGATTTTCCTTGGAGAGGATTTCCCGAATTTTCTCTTTGACGCTCTCGGAAGCGATGTTTTCCCCGCGGACGGTATTGATGCTGCTGTTGAAAAAATATTTCAACTCGAAGATCCCCTGGGGGGTATGCACGTATTTATTCGAAGTTACCCGGCTGATGGTCGATTCATGCATATCCACGTCCACGGCCACGTCTTTAAGAATCATGGGCTTTAAATAGTTTACACCTTTGTCCAGAAATTCTCGCTGAAAGCGAACGATTGACTTGGTCACCCGGTAAATGGTCCGTTGCCGTTGATGGATCGATTTAATCAACCAGAGGGCCGAACGAATTTTTTCGTTGATGTACTCTTTGGCTTCACCGGCTGACTGAGCTGGCTCTCTTAGAATATCGCGGTAATAAGGGTTGATGCGCAGTTTAGGCAGGCCATCTTCACTTAGCACTACCGCATATTCATCCCCGATTTTATAGACGTAAACATCCGGGATAATGTAAGGAATGGTCTCGTCGTTGTAGCCCCTACCGGGCTTGGGGTCCAGTTCAATGATCAACCGGATGGCTTGCACCACTTCCTCCAGCGGAACCCCCAATTCCCTGGCAACCGCCTGGTAATTTTTTTTGGCCAATTGGCCGAGGTAATCCTGGATGATTTTCTTAATAAGTGCCTTATCAGGATAAAGTTGCTGGGCCTGCAAAAGCAAACATTCGCGCAAATCCCGCGCTGCTACCCCCGGAGGGTCAAAGGCTTGAATTTTCTTGAGAGCCTTATCGACGGTGGACAGATCAAACCCGCTCTGTAAAGCGATCTCCTCCAGGGTAACCTGCAAGAACCCGTCTTCGTTGAGGTTGCCGATGATCAGCGTTCCGATCAGGCATTCTTCCTCATTTAAGTTGTTCAGCCTCAGCTGCCAAAACAGGTGATCTGCTAAGGTCGCCTTCTTGGTTAAAAAGTTTTCAAAGGTAGGGCGGTCATCTTCATCCCCAGAGCCTCTTCCCCCCGAAGAAAACCTTTCTTTCCTCCAATCCATAGACGGGAATTCGTCTTCCTTCTGGCTTTCTTTGACCTCGGGAGGGGCAGCGGTCATGGTTTCATAGTTAGTCTCGAGGGGTTCGGTCTCGACGTTAACTACGTTCACCTCTTCTAAGACCGGGTTCTCTTCTTGTTCCTGCCGAATCAGATCCGTCAATTCCATCCGCGACAACTGCAGAAGTTTAATGGCCTGCTGCAGTTGCGGCGTCATTATTGGCTGTTGAGTCAGCTTGAGGCTCTGGCGGAGTTCTAAAGCCATATCAGACGTAAACCCTCTTTTATGCCCATGGGGTTAGATAGATTTTTCTTAACCGCTTTCGTCATTGCCTGGCTATCTCCTGATCGTTCACGCCCTTATAAAGTGAAATTTTTCCCCGAGATAAATCTCGCGGGCTTGCCGGCTCTGGGCAATTTCTTCCGGAGTTCCCCGTTCCAGAATCCTTCCTTCATTCAGGATATAGGCTTGATCACAGACTCCTAAAGTTTCTCGCACATTATGATCTGAAATGACCACGCCGATGTTTTTCGCTTTCAGTTGGGTGATGATGTTTTGGATGTCCACAACCGCCAGCGGATCGATCCCGGCAAAAGGCTCATCCAGAAGGATGAAGCGGGGTGAGGTGACCAGGGAGCGGGCAATCTCCACCCTTCTCCGTTCGCCACCCGAAAGGGAAAAAGCCCGGCGCTTGGCTAAAGGCGAGATCCTCAGCTCTTCCAAAAGAGTGGTCAATCGCCGTTTTCTTTCCTCCGGCGTGAGGTCCAACGTTTCCAGAATCGCCAGAAGATTTTCTTCCACCGTAAGCTTGCGAAAAACTGATGGCTCCTGGGGAAGGTAGGTTACTCCCTTACGGGCTCGCCAGTACATGGGGGCATGAGTAATCTCCTCTCCTTCCAGAAAGACCTGTCCTCCTTCTGGCTTGATCAGGCCAACGATGATGTAAAAAGTCGTCGTCTTGCCGGCTCCGTTGGGTCCTAATAGGCCGATTACCTCCCCGGCCTTAAATTCTAAATCAACGGAATCGACGGCCCATTTCCCGTTATATTGTTTTTTCAGTCCCCGGGCAATCAGGGTTGGGACTAGGCTCACGGCTTCCCCTTTTCGGTGCGCTGCTCTCCCTTGGGGTAAAGGATGACTTCAACCCGGCGATCAGGACCGCTTTCCACAAAACTTTTATCTTCGTCCAATAGAACGGTGATCTTCTCCCCGCTGACCATATCTTTCCCCTGCCAAACCTTGGGCTGTCCCGTGAGGATAATTTTTTGTTCTAAGTTATACAACACGGCCTTCTGCCCGGTGGCCAAGCGATCCCCCTGATGAATCTTCACATTGCCCGTGGCCACGATCTCCCGCACGTCATTGCCCCCTCCTTTTTTTTCATAATACACCTGGGCTACATCCGCCTGGATGGTCACCTCCCCCTGCTTGGCCACAACATTCCCCCGAAAGGTGATTACCTGCTTTTTATTGTCTGCTTCGAGGGTCTGGGAGGTAATGCGCAGGGGTTGATCGGAGCCGCGATATTCACTTGTTTTCCCGAGGAGAAAAGGCTTTTTTTCTTCGCTCCAGCTAAAACCGAAGGGCCACAGTAGGAAAAGAATAATGAAGAATGCGATAAACCGCTTCATTCTGGTCATCTCACAAGGATGTTCCGGAGGATTTTTTTGCCGTTTGGGAAAAGGTTGTAGTAACCCGGCTCAGGACTTTCAAGCGCTGACTGTCCAAGTCCACGATCAAGCCGGTTCCTTCCACGCGCAGTTGGGGTCCTTTCAATTCCACCGGGTCCGCAGTTCTTAATTCTCTTTTTTCCGCTTCATACTTCAGACTTCTAGTTTGCATCCGATAGCCATCGCTGGAATCAATTTTTACGCCGTCGAAAACTTCTATGGCTTTGGTCTGGGTGTTCAATTTTCCCCGTTCCCCAACCAGAACATACGTCTCCTGGTTCTCTCTGAAGAAGGTGGCTTTGACTTTCTCTAAAAGCACTGTGTTTTCGTCCTTGAAATAACGCACGGAGATGGCCTCCAGCTCCCATTCTTTCTTCCCCTCCCGGGTCTCGGTATATTTCACCCGGTTCAACTGCAAGTCTGCGGCAATGGCCGCCTCTTTTTCTGGAATGTTTCTTTCCGGCGGGGGAGCCAGGGTGTCCCATGTCAACAGGGCTACCCCTCCTAAACTGCTAAGGATAATACCTCCCAGGAGTAAGCGAAGTTTTTTATTTGCCTTAATCCAATTGCCACCCATCATGGCCATCATTCTATCATCCTGGTATGGGGGTGTAAAGTTTAATTTCAGCTTAATCGTAACCCTTCAGTCACGGGTGGGTGGCTAAGGTCGGATGAGGAAAGGTTCGGCGTAAAGGCCAAGGACGCCCATGGCCGGGGAGCCAGTCCAGTCCGCTTGGAACCATGAGGCGCTGATTTCTCCGTGGATGGGGCGGGGCTAACGCCTTCCGCCTCCTCCGGCGGAGGTTCAGTGAGTACACCATTACAGGGATATCCCAGCCGATGCTTCCGGCGCGTACCGGCCTGGCCCCCCGGCCAAAACAGAATCTTTGCCAGGGTTAGTTCCTCCGATATTCCTGTCATAGCCACTCGTGACTGAAGGGTTACGCTTAATCTATGCCTCTGGGAGACCGGAATTCAAGGGAAATAGCGGATGGCTATGTCCAAGCATAATAACGCCCAAGACATCTTACAAATATCAGCCTGGCCAAAAGTGCCGGGAGAGGAATCATTCAATTAGCAATTAGCAATGATCACTGAACATTGATAATTGACCATTGATCTTTTTAAGTTCATTGCCGAATTTGATCCGCCTAAGGCGGATTAAAGTTGAAAAAGCAAATTCTTATACAATTGAGTTTAAGAAAAATACTTTTGGGTTACCGCTTCCCACTTTCCCTGAACTTTCAGAATTAACTCGCACACTTCCCGAACAGCTCCCCGGCCGCCGGGGCAATGCGTGATGTAGTGAGCATTCTCTTTTACCTCTTTAACGCTATCAGCCACGGCCACGGCAAAGCCGACCCGGGAAAAAACCGGTAGGTCAACCAAATCATCACCCACAAAGCAGATTTGTTCCGCCCGGATATTCCCTTTCCGGATGATTTTCTCCAGAGCTTTGGCCTTATCCAGGGCCTTCTGGAGCAATAAGTCAATCCCCAATTCTCTGGCCCTAAGGTTAACAGCGGAGGATTTTCGTCCTGAAAGAATCCCTACTTTCAACCCGGCCTGCTGCAATAGCTTAATCCCCTGGCCATCCTTGATGTCGAAGGACTTTAACTCTTGCCCCCGCCCGTCATAAACGATTCGCCCATCGGTAAGAACACCGTCCACATCCAAAAGGAGAAGGCGAATAGCCTGGGCGCGTTTTTTCCAATCTTTTTCTTTCAAACCAAACCTTCCTCCTCATTTCCCTGGTTTGATCCCGGAATATTGATGGCTTCGTAAAAAGTCCATCTGCCCCGCTCTGAGCGGGATTGCGCGCCTTGTCCGCCTGAGGCGGAGAGCTTTTTACTTTGCCATCCCAATTTTGACTTTTTACGAGATGATCAATATTGAATAGCAATCCTATGCTCTATGCCCTATGCCCTATTTGCTCTGGGGATTTTTTAATAAGCCGGTCGATGGCCAGAAGTTGTTCCAAAAGGGGTTTTAAACCGGTAAGCGGTTGGGAGTTGGGGCCGTCGCAGAAGGCCTCTTCCGGGTTGGGATGGACTTCCATGAACAGGCCATCGATCCCCACGGCTACGGCGGCCCTGGCCAGGGCGGGAATGAATTCCCGTTGTCCTCCGGAGGAAGAGCCCAGGCCGCCTGGGAGCTGGAGGCTGTGGGTGACGTCAAATACGACGGGATACCCCATCTCCCGCATGATTACCAGAGAACGCATGTCGGCCACGAGATTATGGTAACCAAAGGAAGTCCCCCGTTCCGTAATAAGAATGGAATCATTCCCGCGTGATTGTATTTTTTCGATGATATTAAGCATATCCCAGGGCGCTAAAAACTGTCCTTTTTTGATGTTGACCGTTTTCCCCGTCCCGGCTACGGCCAGAACAAAATCGGTCTGCCGGCAAAGGAAAGCTGGAATTTGCAGGACGTCAAGGACCTGAGATGCCGCCTCCACCTCTTCAAACCGGTGCACATCCGCAAGCACGGGAACATTCAGTTCGCGTTTTACGCGCGCGAGAACTTTTAACCCTGGCGCCAATCCCGGCCCGCGGAATGATTTCAAACTGCTCCGGTTCGCCTTATCGTAGGAAGATTTAAAGATGAAAGGAATTTTTAACGAACGAGTCAGATCAGCGAGAAATTCCGCAGTTTTCAGGCAGGCGGTTTCGGACTCAATCACGCAGGGGCCGGCAATGAGCGCAAAGGGATTTTTCCCTCCGATGGCCACGGACCCCAGGCAAACCTCTTTCACTGCCGGCCAGGAAAGATTGTTCACGTGTTTTTTCTCCTTTTCTTCCTTTTCTCCCTCAGGGCCGCATGAATGAATTCCCGAAATAGGGGGTGGGGAAGGTGGGGCCGGGATTTCAACTCCGGATGGAACTGGCACCCCAGGAACCACGGGTGATCCTTAAGCTCCATGATCTCCACTAATTGGCCATCTGGGGACAACCCGCTGCATATCATGCCTTTTTTAGACAAGAGTTCCCTATAGCCGTTATTTACTTCATAGCGATGGCGGTGACGTTCGGAAATTTGTTTCTCCTGGTAGGCTTGATAGGCCAGGGAGTCCTCTTTGAGTAAGGCGGGATAGGCCCCCAGCCGCATTGTGCCCCCTTTGTCAGATATAGCCTGCTGTTCAGGCATCAGAGCGATTACCGGGTGGGCGGTTCCCGCGTTGAATTCGCTGCTGTTAGCCCCTTCCAGGCCGCAGACATCGCGAGCGAATTCGATTACGGCCAGCTGCATTCCCAGGCAGATCCCGAAAAAAGGTATTCTCATTTCCCGGGCATATTGCACGGCCATGATTTTCCCTTCGATTCCGCGCTCTCCAAAGCCTCCCGGAACCAGCACTCCGTCCACTTCCTTCAAGTAAGGATCAGCTGCCTCCTTCTGCAGGGCTTCGGAATCCACATAATGCAGGGCCACCCGGCACTGATGGGCAATTCCTCCGTGGATCAGTGCTTCGTTCAAGCTTTTATAGGAATCCCTCAGGTTAACGTATTTTCCCACAATGGCAATAACCACTGCCCCGCGGGGGTTTTTGATGGATTGGACTATTTCCTGCCATTTTTCCAGGCGCGGCGAACGAGTCCACATGTTCAGCATTTTTACGATCTTATCATCCAGACCTTCCTGGTGAAAAAACAAGGGAACCTCATAGATGGATTCCACATCCTTGGCCGTGATGACCGCATCCTTATCCACGTTGCAGAAAAGGGAGATCTTGGCCTTGATTTCCGGGGAAAGAAAATGGTCGGTGCGGCAAATCAAGATGTCCGGTTGTATGCCGATTTCCCTTAGCTTCATCACGCTGTGCTGCGTCGGCTTGGTCTTTAACTCTTCGGAAGTTTTGATGAAGGGAACAAGGGTGAGGTGGATATAGAGGGAATTTTCACGGCCTAAGTCGGATTTGAGCTGCCGGATGGCCTCCAGGAAAGGAAGGCTTTCGATATCGCCTACCGTGCCGCCGATTTCAATGATGGCGACATCGGCATCGTCGGAGATGGACAGGATGTTCCGTTTAATCTCGTCGGTGATGTGCGGAATCACCTGCACCGTCCCCCCCAGGTAATCCCCCCTTCTTTCTTTGGTAATCACCGAATAATAAATTTTGCCGGTGGTGAAGTTGTTCCGCTTAGTCAGGCGGGCTGAGGTATACCTTTCATAGTGGCCCAAATCCAGGTCAGTCTCGGCCCCGTCATCCAAGACGAAAACTTCCCCGTGCTGGAAGGGGTTCATCGTTCCCGGATCCACATTGATGTACGGGTCAAGTTTTTGCAGGGTTACTTTCAGCCCGCGGGCCTCCAATAAAGCCCCGATCGAGGCTGCCGCCAAGCCTTTTCCCAGGGAGGAAATAACTCCACCGGTGATAAAAATAAACTTGGTCCTGCCCGCTAGGCTTTTTTGCCCATTCAAACGCCCTGTATTTCCTTGTTCAATCATTCTCTCCCCAGAATATCTTTATAATAGCCGGTCTTGGCGAAAATTTGGCAGGTTCTTCCTCAGATGTTCCAGGGCCAAAAGAGTTGCCTTGCGCCCTCGCGGAGTCCTCTCCAAAAAACCTTCCTGGATCAGGTAAGGTTCATAAACGTCTTCGATGGTGTTTTTCTCTTCGCTTACGGCCACCGCCAGAGTATCCAGCCCCACTGGCCCTCCGTTGAATTTTTCCAGAATCGTCAGGAGAATTTTGCGGTCCATTTTATCCAGCCCCCGTTCGTCGACTTCCTGAAGCTTTAAGGCTTGATCGGCCACTGGCCGGTCGATCCGGCCCTGGGCTCGCACCTGGGCAAAGTCCCGCACCCGCCGGAGCAAACGATTGGCCACCCGGGGCGTGCCGCGCGACCTCTTGGCGATTTCTTCGGCTCCTGAAGAATCGATGGCCATGTTCAAAATTTGGGCTGAACGGAGTAAAATCCTCTGAAGCTCTTCAGGGGTATAAAACTCCAGGCGGAAATTTATTCCGAACCGATCCCGCAGCGGAAAGGTCAGGAGCCCTGCCCTGGTGGTAGCCCCCACTAAGGTAAAAGGGGGAATATTCAGCTTAATCGACCGCGCGCTCGGACCCTGGCCAATAAGGATATCGATCTGAAAATCCTCCATTGCCGGGTAAAGAATCTCTTCCACCACATGGTTCAAGCGATGAATTTCGTCGATAAACAGAATGTCATGCTCTTTGAGGTTGCTGAGGATAGCGGCCAGATCCCCGGGCCTTTCAATCACCGGGCCGGAAGTGGCTTTTATATTCACCCCGAATTCCGAGGCGATGATGTAGGCCAGAGTTGTTTTTCCCAGGCCGGGAGGCCCGCAAAAAAGGACATGGTCCAAGGCCTCCCCCCGATTTTTCGCGGCCTGGATGTAAAGGCTTAGGTTGCCTTTGACTTCCTCCTGTCCAATGTATTCATGCAAACTTCTGGGGCGAAGATTCGCTTCGTAGCGCAGATCTTCTTCATTCAGCTCCGGCTGAATTCCTCGCTGGGCAATAGGCGATATTTCCGAACAAACGTCCGTCATCTTATTCCGATCCTGTTTGCCGTTCATCATTTTCAACTCTTAGATAGGACTTGCAAACTTTCTTTCAGCGCTTCTTCTAATTTTACCCCGGGCCTTTCCTTTAGAATGCTTTCCACCGCCTTTTCCGCTTGCCCCTTTTTATAACCTAAGTTAACCAGGGCAGAAATGACGTCTTCGGCCATTTCATCCGGCGGCCGGGGGCCTTTTAGGGGAATAGAAATAAGGGATTCAAATTTGCGCACTTTCTCCTTAAGATCCAGGATCATCCGTTCGGCAATTTTCCGCCCCACCCCGGGAATGGACAGCAAACGGGTCAGATCCCCTAAACTGAGCGACCTTAAGAGCAATGGAGCAGAGATTCCCGAGAGGATATTCAGGGCCAGCTTGGGTCCAATGCCGGAAACGCCGATGAGGAGCTGAAAGAGTTCTTTTTCCAGCAGGGTGGAAAATCCATAGAGCTGTAAAGCATCCTCGCGCACATGGGTGTATGTGTACACCCGGACCGGTTGTTCTTCTCCCGGAAGGTCGTAGAAGGTATTGAGAGAGACGTAGACCTGATAGCCAATTCCACTGGCCTCCACGATGACAAACCCCGGACTTTTTTGGATCAACTGACCCCGGATCTGGGCAATCATCCACTTTCCTCAAATACATTTCCGCCCCGATCCCTCGGTTGCTTCCCTGGGGCAGAGCTCTTGGCGGTAAGGAGTCTTAGCGAATTATTCCAGGAAAAGGAATGGGCCATACAAAGGGCCACCGCCAGAGCGTCGGCGGCATCGGCTGTCAGATTTTTGGGCGGGCTAAGGAGAGAGTAAATCATGGCTTGAACCTGTTCTTTGGCTGCCCTCCCATATCCAACCACAGCCTGTTTCACCGCCAGGGGGCTGTATTCATGCACCTCTACGCCCGCTTCGGCCGCGGCCAGGATGGCCGCTCCTCTCGCTTGCCCTAAGAGCATAGCGCTTTTTACGTTTTTAGCTAAGAAGGGTTGTTCCACTGCTATCAGGAAGGGGGTATAAATTACAATCTGTTCAGAGATGCCGCGGTAGATTTGCTGGAGGCGTTGCGGGAAGGATAGCTTCGACTTTGGCCGAATCACTCCGCTGCCCTGGTAAAATATCGACCCGTCCTTTCTCACTTCAATAACTCCGAATCCTGTCCCACTCAGCCCTGGATCCACGCCCATGATGCGCATCCCTTTCTCGTTCACTGATGAAATCCGGGATGCGGGGGAGGGTTTTGGGCTTCTAAGCACTGATCTGCTCCAACTCTTCATCGGATATGTCAAAGTTGGCGTAGACGTGCTGCACATCCTCAGAGTCTTCCAGGCTTTCCATCAAACGGAGCATCTGCTGGGCTTCCTTGCCGGTAAGGCGCACGGTAGATTGAGGAACCATGCTGATTTCCGCGTAAGTAGGAATTAACTTGGCCGCCTCCAAATGTTTTTTCACCTGCTCAAAGTCGGCCGGCCCTGTAATCACCTCATATTCTTTATCTGTCTCCCGGACATCCTGCGCCCCTCCTTCCAGGGCCAGGTCCATCAATTTTTCTTCATCCACTTTCCCCTTTTCGAAAACAATCAAACCTTTCTTATCAAACATCCAGGATACACAGCCGGCTTCTCCCAGGTTCCCTGCGTTTTTGGAAAAAATATGCCGGATTTCCGCTACCGTGCGTTTGCGGTTATCCGAAAGGATTTCGACCAATATAGCCACCCCTCCCGGCCCATATCCTTCGAAGTTGGCTTCTTCATAGGATACTCCCGGAAGTTCTCCGGTGCCTTTTTTTATGGCCCTTTCAATGTTTTCTTTGGGCATGTTCTCTATCTTGGCGGCCTGGATGGCGCTTCTTAAGCGGGGGTTTCCGTTGGGGTCCCCTCCTCCCATGCGCGCCGCCACGGTAATCTCTTTGATGAGTTTGGTGAAAATTTTACCCCGGCGGGCGTCCTCTTTGCCTTTTTTATGTTTGATCGTGCTCCACTTCGAATGCCCGGACATTGACTTCTCTCCCTTTTTTATTTCCGTATCTTTTTAGCAGTTTGAAAAAGTGGTTTGACCACCTTTGTTAAGGCCCGGCGGCCTGGGCGGAACGCGCCGGAAGCATCGGTTGGGTTTCCGCTTGACCGCGAAAAACACCGCGCGTTTCCGCCGCAGGAGGCGGGGGGTATTCTCCCCGCCCCCGCCACGAAGAAATCAGCGCCTTATGATTCCAAGCGGGCCGTCCAGGCCTCCGGGCCAACAGCTTCCCTTGGCCCTTACCCTCCACCTCTTTTCAAAGGGCTAAAGTGTTTCTTATTTTCTCGCTTGCTATTTATAGCATAACGGCCAAGGCTTTGCCAAATCAAAAAAAAACCCTTCTTCAGGTGCTTGAAGAAGGGTTTGAAAAAATTTCCGGCGGCGTCCTACTCTCCCACCCCGTTACCAAGGCAGTACCATCGGCGCTGGAGGGCTTAACTTCTGTGTTCGAGATGGAAACAGGTGTAACCCCTCCGCTATCGCCACCGAAAAAGGAAAAAAAATGACGATTTCATATTTTCAGCGATCAAGCCAAAAACAAAAGATTATGGTCAAGCCGCACGACCCATTAGTACCAGTAAGCTCAATCCGTTACCGGACTTACACCTCTGGCCTATCAACCTTGTAGTCTACAAGGGGTCTTTAGCTCCGGTGTCGCCACCGGAAAGGGATATCTGATCTTGAGGTAGGTTTCCCGCTTAGATGCTTTCAGCGGTTATCCTTTCCGAACATAGCTACCCAGCGATGCCCCTGGCGGAACAACTGGCACACTAGAGGTTCGTCCATCCCGGTCCTCTCGTACTAAGGACAGCTCCTCGCAAATATCCTGCGCCCACATCAGATAGGGACCGAACTGTCTCACGACGTTCTAAACCCAGCTCACGTACCGCTTTAATCGGCGAACAGCCGAACCCTTGGGACCTACTTCAGCCCCAGGATGCGATGAGCCGACATCGAGGTGCCAAACCTCCCCGTCGATGTGGACTCTTGGGGGAGATCAGCCTGTTATCCCCGGCGTACCTTTTATCCGTTGAGCGACGGCCCTTCCATCCAGAACCGCCGGATCACTAAGACCTGCTTTCGCACCTGCTCGACTTGTCAGTCTCGCAGTCAAGCTCCCTTATGCCTTTACGCTCTACGGCTGGTTTCCAATCAGCCTGAGGGAACCTTCGTGCGCCTCCGTTACAATTTAGGAGGCGACCGCCCCAGTCAAACTACCCACCAGGCAATGTCCTCAACCCCGATTCAGGGGCTTAAGTTAGAATTTCAGAATAACCAGGGTGGTATTTCAAGGTTGGCTCCATCCCGGCTAGCGCCGGAACTTCAAAGCCTCCCACCTATCCTACACAGACTAACCCAAAATCCATTGCCAAGTTATAGTAAAGGTGCACGGGGTCTTTCCGTCTTGATGCGGGTAAGCGGCGTCTTCACCGCTCTCACAACTTCGCTGAGCCCCTCGTTGAGACAGTGCTGCAGTC
>Ga0194125_10000258_pt1:27500-87040 | contig 87040 bp, 77 predicted proteins | sample TA2KigC250mmetaG_FD_148626 | JGI IMG/M metagenome (GOLD analysis project Ga0194125, IMG submission 148626) | Freshwater microbial communities from Lake Tanganyika, Tanzania - TA2015034 Kigoma Deep Cast 250m | ecosystem: Environmental > Aquatic > Freshwater > Lake | place: Tanzania...
AATGATCTTATGCGCCTCTCCATATTTTTTGGCCAAGTCCGCGCCGATCAAGGCATGGGCCCCCTCTACTTCATGGTCAACCGCCTTGCCGATGTCATGCAGCAGTCCTGCCCGTTTGGCCTGTTTGATGTTTACGTTGAGCTCTGAGGCCATGGCCCCGGCTAAAAAGGCCACTTCCAGGGAATGCTGAAAAACATTCTGCGCGAAGCTGGTTCGGTATTTCAGCTTGCCGATCATTTTGACCAGCTCTGGATGAATGCCATGAACCCCTACGTCAAAAGTCGCCCGTTCCCCGCTTTCCCGGATCGTCTGTTCAATCTCCTGCTCTGCCCTGGTTACTATTTCTTCAATCCGCCCGGGATGTATGCGGCCATCGGTGATCAATTGTTCAAGGGTAATCCGGGCAACTTCCCGGCGAATGGGGTTGAATCCCGAGATGATCACTGCCTCCGGGGTATCATCGATGATCAGATCAACTCCCGTAGCTGCCTCCAGAGCCCGGATATTACGTCCTTCCCTCCCGATTATTCTACCTTTCATTTCTTCGTTGGGCAGGTTGACCACGGAAACAGTTTCTTCCGCGACATAGTCCGCGGCGTAGCGTTGAATAGCGGACACGATGATTTCCTTGGCCCGTTTATCAGCCACACCTTGTGTTTCCTCTTCGATCTTCTTGATCAGCTTAGCCGATTCATGCCGCATTTCGCTCTCCACCAGCTTCATCAATAGTTCTTTGGCTTCCTCGGCAGAGACCCCCGCGATGCGCTCCAGCATCTGCCGCTGTTCTTCGAGCATTGCGGAATATTTTTTTTCCTTTTCGCCAAGGGTCTTCTCCAGCTGCGAAAAGGCTTTCTCCCGTTTGGAAAGACTGGCTTCCTTTTGATCGAGCAGGTCTACTCTTTTTTCTAAGTTTTCTTCTTTCTGGAGCAGTCGTTTCTCCATATTATGGAGTTCCTGACGACGCTCTTTGGCTTCGGCCTCAAACTCGGACCGGGCCCGGAAAAAATGGTCTTTGGCCTGGATTTCGGCTTCTTTACGTACAGCTTCGGCCTTCTTTTTGGCTTCTTCAACCGCTTCCCGGGCCCTTTGTTCAGCTAACCGATACCGGGCAGCCGACATCTGCTTATGTAGAAGGAAGCCGACGCCGAGGCCAATTAGAAGAACGGCCAGCGCAATTCCTATCATCGGATAAATATCCACGCTCGAAACTCTCTTTTGTGAAAGGATTATCCGCCGTTCACCCTACCGGATGACCAGAAAAACACCTTTCTTCTCTTCTTGGCGTTAATAAAATTTCGGCGAGGGAAAAAGGGGGAAGCGAGGCTTAAGCGATTTTTAAATCGTTACAATCTCTTTTTGGTCCAAACAAGAAAAATTTTTTAAACCCCTCCCGGGGAAATATCTTGTTGCCCATTTTCTACTAATCTATTTGGTCGGCCTAAGCTTGTTTTCCTTCTTAAATCCCTCTTGGCCTTATAACAAAACATCCCCCGCAAATGCCGTGTGATGCTTTCCTTTTGAACCTAGGGTTTCTAGGTGGGCGCCATATTATTGCTTTTGACTTTCCCGTATTCCCGCGGAATCGGGATATGCCAGCTGCAATAAGGGACAGCTCCCTTTCTTTTTCTGTTGGCTCAAAGAATCTGGCATCATCACCAACATCGCAGGGGAAAAAGATTTTAATCCTCTTTTTTTTTAATTGCTGAATGAATTATCTCAATCAATCGGCCTGACTTATCCTCAACCGCCCGGGTTAATTTATTCTGCTTCTCCAACAAATCGAAGTAATCATTGGCGATGTTCAGGGTGGCCAGGATGGCCACGTTTAAGATCGAAATAGCTTTTGAACTTTCTGATATTTCCTTAATTTTCCGGTTGACATATTCACCAATTTTTTGAACCCGTTCTTCTCCTTCATCGCTCTTTATGGTGTATTCCCGCCCTAAAATTTCCAAACGAACGGCGTTTTTCACTTTTTTCAGCCTGTTTTGCCGGGAGAAATGATTCGATCGATCCGGTTCAGTAAATTCTCGACTTTAACCCGGGCTGTTTCCCGTTCTTCGGATAAAACGGCCACTTTCCCCATAAGCCCTTTTAATTCCATCTCTTTCTGCGCCAATTTTTCTGTCAGAGCTATTTTTTCATTTTTCAAAGATGCATAAGCTTCAACCAATTGGCTAATTTTTTCTTCCAAATTTTCCAAATTATCGATTTCTTTGTTCATTTTTCTTTTGTTTCCCCTATTATTCCTTTTCCTCCGCACCTGAAATTCTTCCTAATCATCATGATAAATTCCGTCAAAAAAGTCAAGTGATTTCCTCGAAGGCAAAAGATAAGGGTTCAAATGTTTTAAAAATTTATTTCGCTTAAACCCTTGACCCCTGATTATTTTGTTCTTTTTAGGGGAACGTTTTAAGCTATATGGATAGGAGAGAGAAATTCGCTGGGGGAAGACTCTCGGGCTTTTCAGCCGGTCGGGAATGAATCCTCTGGCCTTTTCCCAGGCCAATCTTCCGGCGGAGGGAGAAAAGCATTTCAGGAATCGCCTGCATCTCTAAAGGGGAGCGTTCTTTCCCTGGATATATCTGGTAATGCTTCCTGTATGCCGAAGGTGTCATATTCAGCATTATCACGTTGGCCCCACTTAGAAGGGCTTCTTGCCGGCCTTTATCCTGTACGATCCCCGTGGCTGTGGTTGCCGGCAGGTTTGTATCCTTGGTTACGATCCGGGTGATGGCCAAAACTTTTAATACTTTTCCCAATTCTCCGTTGACCACCCTGGCCAGCGGCGTCTGGGGATGGGCGATAAAAGGTGAAATGCCGATCATATCGAAGTCCATTTTGCAGAAGAGCTGAATGTCCGCCGCCAGGTCCTCATTGGTTTGGCCTGGAAGACCCACCATGTTTCCCGAGCCTACTTCATATCCCAGTTCCTGCAATGACCCCAGGGCTTTCAACCTGTCGGCCAAATCGCGCTCCGGCCGGAGGTTTTTGAAGAGGGCCGGAGAGGTTGTTTCGTATTTAAGGAGATAACGATCCGCGCCGGCTTTTTTCCAGGCCCAATAATCCGCATACGTCCTCTCCCCCACTGAGAGAGTTATGGCCAGGTCGGCTTGTTCTTTGATTTTTTGGATCACTCCGGCCAGGCGATCTCCGGTGAACCAGGAATCCTCCCCTGATTGCAAAACAACCGTCTGAAAGCCCTGAGTCCTGGCCTTGATGGCAACTTCCACAATCTCCGCGGGAGACATGCGGTAGCGGACAAGCTCATGGTTGTCCCTTCGCAGGCCGCAATATAAACAATTCTGAACACAATAATTAGAAAACTCCACGATGGCCCGGAGATGAACTTCATCACCAACTGCATTCTGGCGAACCCGGTCAGCCTCCGAAAAGAGGAGTTGATTTTCTTCCTCATCTGTTGAGGAGAGAAGAAGAAGGATTTCCTCCCGGGAAAGCTCTCTTCCTTCCTGGCCAGCTTTAATCGCGGTTAGAAATTCTTGGCGAACCATAAAGGCCCTGCATAGCGCCTAACGCCAGGCATAAAGCGGTAACGTTTAGATTCAGGGGTTTGGAATTTTGCAGATCGCTTCATTTTGTTATTTCACCCCGCATTCTGCGCTCTGCGTATTTAGAAATAAAGGTCCCTCTTTCCTGCTTCGATCTCCAGCAAACGCTTCTCTGTCTCCCCCCGCAGATTTTTATTGGAAATGGTTTTTAAAAATTGAGAAAAGTTGATTTCTCCCGCTCTCCTGGTTTCTTCAGCGGCATAATCCAGCAAGTATTCCCTGAAAGTAAGCAGGGCGTTAGCGCTACAGAGTTCCTGGATATCCCCGGGCTTGGCCTTGTCCATGAATTCCTTGCCCGTCCTTCCCCGCCGGTAACAGGCTGTACAGAAGCTGGGAAGGTAACCCAGCTGGCAAATGGAGAGGATGACTTCATCCGGTGAACGAGGATCGGATATAATGAATTGTTCGCTTTCCCCCTCTTCGGGATTTCCGCCGTCTTTACCGTAAGCTCCCGGGGCAGTCCGGGAACCGGCGCTGGTCTGGGAAATACCCAGACTGAAGGCCTCGGTGCGCATTTGCACGCTTTCCCGGGTGGAGATAATCATGCCGGTGTAGGGCACAGCCAGACGGAGAATGGCTATTAGCTTCTTGAACGCTTCGTCCAATACCAAATGGGGGGTTGTAAAATCAACTCCTGCGGCTGGTCTTACGCGGGGAATAGAGATCGTATGCGGCCCCACCCCGAACTTCTCCTCCAGGTGGCGGGCATGGTATAAAAGAGCGAGGACTTCAAATTTATAGTCGTAAAGACCAAACAGGACTCCCAGGCCTACATCATCAATGCCGGCATCCTGGGCCCTATCGTGGGCCAGAAGCTGCCTTTCATAATCCTTCTTAGGCCCGTCGTGCATTAACTCGTAGGTTAGCCGGTGATAAGTCTCTTGAAAGAGCTGGTAAGTGCCGATCTTCGCAGCCTTCAGGCGGCGGTAGTTTTCCACGGTTGTGGCGGCGATGTTTACATTCACCCGGCGGATTTCCCCTTGCCCGTTTTTGGTTCTATAAATGGTAGCAATCGCTTCTTCTATGTAATCCATATCCGCCGAAAAAGATTCACCGCATTCAAGCAGGAGGCGCTTATGCCCCAGATTTTCTACCTCGCGCGCCTGTTCCCGGATTTCCTCCTGCTGTAAACGTTTTCGGCGAATCGAGCGGTTATCCCGGCGGAACCCGCAATACCGGCAGTTGTTCACACAAAAATTGCTCAGGTAAAGGGGAGCGAAGAGCACCAGGCGTTTACCGTAAATCCTCAGCTTGACCTCCCGGGCCGTCTGGAAAATGGTTTCGATAAGTTCGGGATCTGCCACCTGAAGCAGCGCGGCCGCTTCTTCCGGCTCGATTCCCCTGGCTTCCCTTGCTTTGGCTAAAATGGCCAGAACTTCTTCCGGCGACTTCCCCAGACCGGCCATCAATTGCTTTTGAATCAGGCCTTCATCGATGAAAAGATTTTTTGCTGGCATGTTTTCTCTCTTTGGCAGTGAATCCGGAAGTCAGGTGATAGAATTCTGTATTCTGTATCCTGTCTCCTGGATTATATATTCTGCATTTATATGGGTAGCAGCACCCGGAAAGTGCTTCCCTGATGCAATTTGCTCTCGACCTCGATATATCCATTATGAGCTTCGACAATTTTTTTGGCGATGGCCAGTCCCAGGCCTGTTCCGGTGATCCCCTGGGTTTCTTTGGTTTTTACCCTGTAAAATTCATCAAAAAGTCGCCCGCTGTCTTTCTTGGCAATGCCGATCCCGCTGTCTTGAACCTCTACACGGATAAAAACATCATCCGCGCCCGCCCTCACTACAACTTTCCCCCCGTTCCGGTTGTACTTGATGGCGTTGTCCAGAAGGTTGGTGAAGACCCTGGTTAGATCCTCCCGGTTGGCGTAGACCAGCGGGAGATCATCGGCCGCATCCATTTCCAGGGAAACCTGACGCTCAATTGCTTCCCCTTTCATCAACTCCACTACTTCGTTCAGGAGGGATCTCAATTGAAACTTTTCCTTTTCCTTGGCCACCCGCCCGGTCTGCATGCGCGAGATGGCCAGAAGGTCATGAATAAGCGCCAGAAGCCCCCGGGTGCGCTCTCGGGAACGCTCCATGATTTTGCGCACCTTCTGGGGATCATCTACCCCTACACCGTCAAGGATCACATCCAGGTATCCCTCGATGGCCGCCAGTGGGGCTCGCAGCTCATGAGCCACCATGGAAACAAACGTGGACTTGGCTTTATCCAATTCCTTAAGCTCCGTTATGTCCCTAAGGACCGTCACTGCCCCGATGATTTGACCCTTTTCATCCTTAACTGGCGCACAGTTGGCCATGAGCACAGGGTCCGCAGGCGTCCTGGCAACAAACTCCTTAGAAGCGATCTCCAGTCCCTCTTTCAGGTTCATTGCCTCCTCCACCAGTTCGACGAATTCCGGAGAATTCGCTACGATCGCCAAAGGCTCTCCCACCTGCAAAGTGCGCTTTATTTTCAACAAGCGCCTTCCTGCCGGATTGCAGAATACCACCTGCCGATCCCGGTTGGTAACCAAAAGCCCATCACCCATACATTGAATGATTGTCTGCGTCCGGCTTTTCTCGTTGGCTAGTTCCAGGAGGTTCCTTTCCCTTTCCTCCCTAAGCCGTTTGGCTTCAAGCAGCAGCATCCGTTTTTCCAGGCCCCGGTTTACCCGCGTGCGTAACTCCCCAGGAGTGAAGGGTTTAGGTAGGTAATCATACGCGCCTTTCTGCACTGCTTCGATCGCCGTATCCAGGGTGGCGTAGCCGGTAATCACGATCTTTATCAAGTCCGGATCCATCTTGGTAAGGTGCGCCAGAAGCTCCATCCCATCCATCTGGGGCATCTTCAGATCTATTAAAGCCAGATCGAATTTCCCCGTTTGCGCCTGCTCCCAGCCCATCAGCCCGTTTTCAGCAATTACCGCTACCGCTCCTTCTTCCGCAAGGATTTTGGCGCAAGCCGTGCGGATGGGCTGTTCATCATCGACAATCAAAATTCTGGCATCTTTAAGCATCAGAAAATAACCTCTTATTCCTTTTCCGCTTCGTTCTTCCCGGCCAGCAATTTTTCCACCTTTTCCAGCAGGACTTTCATCTTGATGGGCTTGATGCAAAAATCATCTACGCTCAATTTCCTGAAATCTTCTTCCGTAAGGGGAGTGAAGTCCAGGCCAGTGTCGCGGGTGATGGAAGTTAGCATGAGAACAGGAATTGAAGAATACAGGGCATGCCTCTTGATCTTTTGGCTGAGGACTATCCCGGCATCCAGATTTTCCATCATCAGGTCCATGACAATCAAGTCCGGCTTTTCCTTTTCCACCATCTTCCAGCCTTCCTTGGCGCTGTGGGCAGAGAGCACCTGATAACCCTGACTTTCCAGGGATATCCGGCTGATCTCCACAAAATCCAGATCATCATCCACAATCAAAATCTTCGCGCTGGTTTTCATGATTCCACCACCTAAGCAGTCTTTAGTAAATCCGATATCCGCATATCGAAATCCTAAATCCTTGGAGGTTCTTACAAATCTCAAAATCTGGTGCTCAATCGTCATTCCGGGCAAGCGAAGCGCGACCCGGAATCCAGATTTTTCAGGTTGCCCTGGATTCCGGCTTTTGCCGGAATGACGGAAAACAGCATTTAAATACTTTTTACGAGATCATCAAGATTACAAATTAAAACCTTTATTTTTATATTTTTCAACCCGCAATCTGCATTTTTTTTAATTTTCAACCCCTCCATCAGCCTTCGTTATGGAGTTTGCCGGAAGCTTGACATAAAAAGTCGCCCCTTCTCCCATTTTACTTTCTACCTCAATCGATCCCCGGTGCATTTTGACGATTCCATAAGCAATAGCCAACCCCAATCCGGTTCCCTGCCCGATTTTTTTCGTTGTAAAAAAGGGCATGAAAATTTTATTCAGGTTCTCCGGAGAAACTCCATGACCGGTGTCGCGGATGATCACCTCAATGACTCCTCCTCCATTGTTCACTCCGGATCTCACGGTTACCGTTCCCCCATCGGGCATGGCTTCCCCGGCGTTGGAGATAATGTTTAAAAAAACCTCCTTCAATTGCACCGGATCTCCGCTGATCAGGGGTATGGAATAGTCCAGGGCTTTGACGATCTCCACTTTTTGAAAAGCAGCCTGCTTGGAGGCCAGGGAAATCGTTTCTATTAGAATCTTATTCAGGTCGATATTTTCGATTTGCAGCTTTCTCTGGCGGGCAAAATCCAGAAGGCCGCGGACAATATCCCGGCATCGGGTGGCCTCTTTAGCAATCATCTCCAGCTCATCCTTCCGTGAATCAGTACTTCCCAATTTCTCTAAAAGCATATAGGAGTAAAGGAGGATCGTCCCCAGGGGATTGTTGATCTCGTGAGCGACCCCGGCGGCAAGCTGCCCCACCGAGGCCATCTTTTCCGACTGGATCAGTTGCTGCTGGGCCTCCCTCAGTTCATTATGGGATTGAGCCAGCCGATTCAGGTTCTCTTCGAGCTGATCGATCAGGTAAGGGAGGCACATCTCATTCTCGGCCAGACCCCAATAAACCGCGCTGGCTTTTTCCTGGCAGGAGCTGTACCCGCAAGCCCCGCAGTTTAACTCATCATCCGGATGAATTTTATTCGTTCTCCTGAGAATTTCCCGGATGATTGTATAGCTGGGTGTGGGCAAGCGGTGGTCATCGCTGCTGAAGGTCCGGCTCAGGTCAACCTTGCGGTATTTGCGCATGTCCGCCAGGTGTCTGGCTTCCCTTTCTTCCGTCAACTTCTTCTTAACATAGTTGGCCACCGACTCCTTGCGGGCAAAAACTGAAAGCCCATTGGGAAACGCCGGACCGTTGATACAACCCTCGCAGAAAAGCAGATCCAAAAATTTAACCTCCACGGCGTCTTCCAAAAGCTCGTTTAAAATCTGGGTGCAGGCCTCTTTGCCCTCGGTCGCCAGAACTTGATTTTGGCAGATGTCTTCCTTGAGCTCAGCGCTGCGCAGCAACCCTCCGGGAACTGGAAAAATGCGCCCCAGCCTGGGTACAGGCCCATCCGCATCGCTTTCCGGGAGTTTTTCTGCGACAATCCCGGCTTCTTTGAACATTCGCTCCAGCTCTTCAAAAGTAAGCACCGCGTCCACGTCCCCGGTAACTTCTGGATCATCAATTTCCGCCTTCTTGGCAATACAGGGCCCGACGAAGACCATTTTGGCGTCCGGGCAGTAAACTCGCTTGATGATCCGGCCCATAGCCACCATGGGAGAAACAATCGGCGACAGACTTGGCACCAGTGAAGGAAAATACTTCTTGACATAAAGGACCAGCGCCGGACAGGGGGAAGAGATAACCAGTTTGTTTCCGTTCCGGCGCATTAAGCGGGCATGGGCCTTGGCCACCAGATCAGCGCCAAAGGCCACTTCCATGACCTCAGTGAAACCTAAGGATTTGACGGCTGAGATGATCTGTCCCGGCCTGGCTTGCGGAAACGCCGCAGGAAAAGAAGGGGCCAGGCAGGCGATGACTTTGGCATTGTTCCAGAAAAGCTCCTTAACGATCCCGGTTGAATCCCGGACAGCCTTGGCTCCTTGATGGCAGACTTTGGCGCAAGAACCGCAGGCAATGCAGCGCTCTTTTACAACCTTAGCCTGTCCTTCTTCGACTTTGATGGCTTTGGCCGGACATTTACGCACGCAGGTGTAGCATCGCCGGCATTTTTCTTTTATTGTGGAAACAACTGGCATAAAAACCAAACCCGCAACTAAACAGATAAATTAGCCACAGAGGGCACAGAGATCACAGAGTCTTAAAACCGAAAAAAAAAGGATAAGTGTCAAGTGTCTAAAGTGATCCGCCTCAGGCGGACAGAAATGCTTGAATTAACTGGATTCCCGCTTTCGCGGGAATGACGAAAATGGGGCAAAAAGGACTTTTTACGAGATCATCAATCTTTAATCCGCAATATTTTCTAACTTGCAATTTGAAACATTAAACTTCCTTATATTTTCCCCTCTTAGTGTATTTCGTATGCAAAAGGTGATGGGATTTTTCTCCCAGGGGTTCTTTCAGGAACTCCTGATAAATTTTGGTTATCGATGGGTTCTCATGGGATTTACGGTATTTAAGCTGCTTGTCCTCCTGGTAAAGGGCCTGGGCTCTTAGCTTGCGGATCTCGTTGTTCACCGGAATAGGCTGGCCTCCTCCGGCCACGCACCCACCCGGGCAGGCCATAATTTCGATAAAATGATAGTTGGCGGTTCCGGCAGCCAGTTGGTCCATTAATTTCCTGGCGTTGCCCAGGCCATGAGCAACAGCCACGCGAACTTCTCCCAGTCCGTCCACTGGAACGGCTGCTTCTTTGACGCCTTCCAGCCCGCGCACAGCGGCAAAATCCACGTTTTCCAATTTCTTCCCCGTGGCCACTTCGTAAGCGGTGCGCAGGGCAGCCTCCATAACGCCGCCCGTAGCTCCGAAAATCGTCGCCGCTCCCGTGTACTCTCCCAGGGGGTCATCATATTTTCCGTCTGGCAGATTGCCAAAATCGATCCCGGCTGACTTGATCATCCTGGCCAATTCCCGGGTAGTCAGGACATAATCAACGTCCCTAAATCCGCTGTCCTGCATCTCCGGCCGGCTGCATTCGAATTTCTTGGCCGTACAGGGCATGACCGAGACCGTAACGATCCTGGCCTGGTTGATTCCGGCCTTTTGGGCATAGTAAGTTTTGGTCAAGGCCCCGAGCATCTGGTGGGGAGACTTGCAGGTGGAAAGATGGGGCAAAAACTGGGGGTAAAAATGTTCGATGAATTTTATCCAGCCCGGACTGCAGCTTGTTATCATCGGCAGAGTCCCGCCCTCTTTGACGCGCTTCAGAAGTTCGTTGCCTTCTTCGATGATAGTTAGATCAGCGGCAAAATTGGTGTCGAATATCACGTCAAAACCAAGCCGTCGTAATGCCTCTAACATCTTTCCAGTGACCAGGGTGCCGGGGGGAAGACCAAATTCTTCGCCCAAAGCGGCCCGGACAGCCGGAGCATCCTGGACCACGACCACCTTCTCCGGATCATGGATGGCTTTCCAGACCTCCTTTGTATAATCCTTTTCCGTCAATGCTCCCACCGGACAAACGTTAATGCACTGGCCGCAGAGGGCGCAGGCTACTTCGTTTAAATCCTCGCCGAAGGCCGGCCCGATATAGGTGGCAAATCCCCTATCCTGGGCGCTCAGGGCGCCGACCTGCTGTATCTCCTGGCACACCGTCACACACCGCCGGCAGAGGATACATTTGCTTGTCTCCCGGCTAAGAGAAGGAGTGGATTCGTCAAACCGCGGCTCCGGCTTCTCTCCCTGAAAGGGAATTTCCCGAATTCCCAATTCCTGGGCCAGTCGCTGCAGCTCACATTTCAGGTTCCGGGAGCAGGTCAAACAATCCTGGGGATGGACCGAAAGAAGCAATTCCACCGTGAATTTGCGGGCCTTTTGCGCCTTTGCCGAATTGGTATGCACCACCAACCCCTCGGACGCCGGAAAAACACAGGAGGCTTGCAGATTTCTGTTCCCCTCGATTTCCACCAGACATACCCGGCAGGCGCCGATGGTTTGAACTTCCGGAAGGTAACATAAGGTAGGGATGCGCATGTTTGCCGTCTTGGCCGCTTCCAGGATCGTCGTGCCGGCTGGGACCGCAACCTTTTTTCCATCAATGATCAAGCTTACCATAGCCATTATCAATCTCCTTTTCTGAATCCAAAATACATAAAATTTACCATTTCTGTCACACTTTAGCCCTTTGAAAAAAGGTGTGTTGTAAAGGCCAAGGGATTCCAGGGGCCGGGGGCCAGAGCGGAACGGTTGGAATCATAAGGCGCTTACTTCTCCGCATATGGGGCGGGCAAGAACCCCCGCTTCCTCCGGAGGAAAAGATCTTTTGTCCTCGTGGCCAAGCAGAAACCCAACCGATGCTTCCGGCGCGTTCCGCTCTAACCCCCGGCCCAAAACAAAGGCTTTTATACCATTTTTTCAAATCGCTAAACTGTTACCCATTTTTTTATTCTTGTCGGTAACAATGCAGGCACCGTTTGGCCTCCTCCACGGCGAGGCGGGCTGTGAACCCCGTTTCCACTTCCCGGAAATTATGATAGCGGTCTGTCAGAGGAATGTGGGGCACGGGGATGCGCTCATGCTCTTCCGCATAGACTTCCTCGTCGTAAGAAACTTTCATCGCCAAAAGACGGTCCCGGTAGGCATTGGGTAATAATCCATCGCCCCCTAAATATTTGTCGATGGCCGTGGCCGCTTTCTGCCCATCGGCAATAGCCTCGACAGCCGAGGCCGGCCCGCGCACATTATCCCCGCCGGCAAAAACTCCAGGCGTTCCTGTGGCCAAATTTTCGGCATCCACCAGGAACGCGCCGCTGGAATCAAACCGGAACCCGTTGCTCCGGAAACATTCCGTATCCGGGACCTGACCGATGGCCGCGATCACCGTATCCACATCCACCTCAAACTCGGAGCCGGCTATGGGCACGGGCCGTTTGCGTCCGCTCCTGTCAAAATCGCCGAGGACCATCCGCCGGCATTCCATCCTTTTCACCGTTCCGCCGTTTCCACCCCACATCTGAACCGGGGCCACCAGGTAATGGATCTTCACCCCTTCTTTCTCTGCTTCGGTGATTTCCCAATCAGCCCCTGGCATGTCCTCACGTAATCTGCGGTAAAAGATCTGAACTTCTTTGGCGCCCAATCGCAAGGCTGTTCGGGCGGCATCGATGGCCACGTTGCCGCCGCCAATCACGGCCACGCGCTCTCCGACCTTTACCGGCTTACCCAGGTTGACATTCTTAAGGAACGAGACTCCATCCAGAACCCCTTTCAGACGCTCACCGGCAATTCCCAGCTTCAAGCCTTTGTGAGCGCCCGTGGCCAGGAAAACAGCTTTGTATCCCTGCTCCTTAATGGTTTTCACATCAGCCACGGGTGAATTTAACCGCAATTCCACGCCCAGCTTAAGGATGGCATCGACCTCGTCCTGCAACACTCTGCGGGGTAACCGATACTCTGGAATGCCCACGGCCATCATACCGCCGGTTACCGGCAGAGCTTCAAAGACAGTCGTTGGATATCCTTTCAAGGCCAGGAAGTAAGCGGCGGTGAGACCGGCGGGGCCAGCGCCGACGATGGCCACTTTTTCTGATCTTTTCAAACCCACCTCAGGCACATAGGGATTAGTAGATTCCACGTCATAGTCGGCGGCAAAGCGTTTCAAGGCGCAGATGGCCACAGGAGACTCCACCTGTTCGCGTCGGCACTTTGCTTCACAGGGATGGAAACAGATCCGCCCCATGGTCTGGGGGAATGGGTTTCTTTCTTTGATCACCGCGATAGCTTCCTTAAATTTCCCTTCGCTGATCAGAGTAACATAACCCCAGGCGTTGTTGTCGGCCGGGCAGGCATTCTGACAGGGAGCGGCAAAAATTGCCTGGCAAACTCCGGCCCGGCAATGTTTATTTTTGATATGCTCCTCATATTCATCGCGGAAAAACCGTAAGGTGGAGAGGACAGGGTTGGGGGCTGTCTGGCCGAGTCCGCAAAGGGCTGATTCCTGGATGCGTTCGCCGAGCTCGGTAAGTTGTTCGATGTCTCCCTGCTGCCCCTCCCCCTTAGTGATCCGCAGCAGGATCTCCAGCATGCGTTTACTGCCGATACGGCAAGGAGGGCACTTGCCGCAGGATTCATCCTGAATAAAATCCATGAAAAAGCGGGCTAGGTCAACCATACAGGTGTTCTCGTCCATGACGATCAGACCGCCTGAACCCATGATTGCCCCTACGTCTTTTACGGATTCATAGTCCAGGGATACATTCAGATGCTCCCTGGGAATACACCCCCCCGAAGGTCCGCCGATCTGGGCGGCTTTGAACTTTTTCCCTCCGCGGATTCCGCCCCCTACATCGTAAATCAATTTTCCCAGGCTTGTCCCCATGGGAATCTCCACCAGTCCGGCGTTGTTGATGTCCCCGGCCAGGGCGAAAACTTTGGTTCCCCGGCTCTTGGCCGTCCCGAACTGGCTATACCACTCCGCCCCCTTAGTGATGATCGGGGGGATGCTGGCATAGGTTTCCACGTTGTTGAGAAGCGTGGGCTTATTCCAGAGGCCGGCAACAGCGGGAAAAGGCGGACGGGGCCTGGGCTCTCCGCGCTTTCCTTCAATAGAAGTCATTAAAGCAGTCTCTTCCCCGCAGACAAAAGCTCCGGCCCCGATACGAATTTCCAGGTCGAAATCGAAGGAGGTCTCGAATATCTTCCTTCCCAAAAATTTATATTGCCGGGCCTGTTCGATAGCATAGCTCAGCCGCTCGATGGCCAGGGGATATTCCGCCCTGACATAAACGTAACCCTGGCTGGAGCCAATGGCATAACCCGCAATGGCCATGGCCTCGATGACGCTGTGGGGATCGCCTTCCAGGACAGAGCGGTCCATGAAAGCGCCAGGATCTCCCTCATCGGCGTTGCAGACCACATACTTGGGGTTCCCCTCCGCTTGCTTAGTAAAACGCCATTTCATTCCTGTGGGGAAACCAGCTCCTCCCCTTCCCCGGAGGCCGGAACGCAGGACCGCGTCCACCACTTCCGGCGGGGACATGCGGGTTAAGGCCTGGGCCAGCCCTTCATACCCTTCCCGGGCGATGTACTCTTCGATGTTCATGGGATCGATCATCCCGCAGTTCCTCAGAACGACTTTCTCCTGGAGTTTAAAGAAATCTATTTCTTTAAAAGTTGGGATTAGCTTGGTGGTCGCCGGCTCGGTGTAAAGCAAACGTTCGACTACCCGCCCCTTCAACAAATGTTCTTCGGCGATGAGCCGGGCATCCTCTGCCTTGACATTCTGGTAAAAGACTCCTTCCGGATAAACCACAATGATCGGACCAAGATCGCAGGACCCGATGCACCCGGTCTCGATGACTTTCACTTCTCCATGCAAGCCGAATTCCTTAACCCCTTGGACCAGGGCATCGCGAACCTCACGGCATCCGGAAGACACGCATCCCGCTCCAGCACAAACTAAAACATGCGACCGCCAAATTTCCATGAAAAAACCTCCTGTAAAGACAAATCCCAAATGAATCCAAATTCGAATCACGAAATTCGAATATCGAAATTTTTTTGTTATCGTTTCTTGTTTCTTATTTGATGAACTCGTAAAAGATCAGAAAAGCCGTCACTCCTGCGAAAGCAGTCCGCCTCAGGCGGACAGAACTACTTGAATTAACTGGATTCCCGCTTTCGCGGGAATGATGAAAATGGGACAAAAGGGACTTTTTACGAGATCATCTATTTTGATATTCGTTTTTTTTCTTTAATTATATTTTCCCAATATCTCGCCCAGCTTGATATTTTTTACTCGTCCGAAAACATCTTCTCCCACAGTCAGGGCCGGGGAAAGCCCGCAGGCTCCGATGCAACGGACCACTTCCAGTGAAAACCTCCGGTCTTCGGTCGTGCCGCCCACTGGAACGTCTAACTTCTTCTTAAGCTCTTCCAATAACTTCTGCCCGCCCCGGACATAACAGGAAGTCCCCAGGCAGACTTTGATGCTGTGCCGTCCTTTGGGAACCATGGTGAAGAAGGAATAAAAAGTAACCACACCGGCCACATCGCTTAAGGGGATGCTCAAACCATCGGCAATCTTTCGCTGCACTTCCCGGGGAAGGTAGCCGATAAGATTCTGAGCTTTGTGCAAAACCAGAATTAATGCCCCGGGTTTCCCTTCATATTCGGCGATAATTTTGTCAAGTCCTTCGCCCAATATTTTTTCCGAAGGCTCTGGCTGAGTACCTTCTATTTTTTGTGCCGTCATCCTATCTCTCCTCTTTCGCTATTTTTCAATATGAAACTTTTTTGCCACAGAGGTCACGGAGAGCACAGAGTTAAATTCAAAATAAAAAATGCATGTAAAAGCCTTAAACAAATTTGAAACAACCCACGCCTTCCTTCCTGCAAGCAGGAATGCCGATCTGTGCTCTCTGTACTAATAATTTGCAAAATCTTTAAATTTTATTAAGCAATCCCCCCCACCCTATCCCTCCCCCTCGAGGGGGGAGGGTTGGGAGGGGGTGATTTCTTTTGGTTGCTGTTTTGTCGCACTGTGCCCTCTGTGGCTAAAATTCATTTCTCCCAGGCAAAGATGAACTCGTTGACTGCCCGTCCCCCCAGGATATGCTCTACTACGATCTTCCGCGCCTTATCGGGATTGACCTTGCCATAGGTTATTTTTGTTTCCCCTGGCCGGAACACATCCACCAGCGGCTCTTGCTCGCAGAAACCGGCGCAGCCGCTCTGGGTCACGGACACGTCCTTAGCATTCTGTTTGGCTAACTCATCCTTAATTGCCGCCATCACGGGTCGGGCTCCAGCGGCAATGCCGCACGTGGCCATGCCTACCACTACTTTGATGGCCTTCTCGCCGCTGCGCAGGTCCATCTCTTTTTGAGATTTTTCCCTGATCCTTTTCAATTCTTCGACATTCACCTCAACACCTCCATGACTTTTGGAAAAGTGGCTGCTCCAATCTTCTTCAATCCCGTCTGAATGTCCTGCCGCACAAAGTCCAAAACCAAAGGATCCTCCAGCTTGATCGGTCCCAAAATATTACGCATCTCCCTTGTATCCAGAACGTATATCTGTCCATCAACCTGATGCTCGTAAAAAAAATCCACTGCGGGGTTGCCCGAGATGATCACCCCCACGGTTTCTCCCATATCCCCTAACGGGGCCCGGTCAAAATGATCTAACTGGAAGCAGGCCATTACCCGCGTTCCCCTGCCCTCTTCGGACTGGACTTTCAGGCAACCTCCGCTGAGCTCCGTGGCTTCTTTTAATAGGGAAAGACCCAACCCGGTTTCCCGGGTAATCCGCGAAGTGAAAAAAGGGTCCATCACCCTGTTCAATACCTCCTGGGGGATTCCCCGGCCGTTGTCTTGCACTTCGATCATCAAAATGTCTTCCGCGAGACTCTCCCGGATCCTGATTTCTACCAGGGTAGCTCCAGCCGCCAGGGAATTCTGGACAATGTCCAGAATATGCATCGAGAGCTCTTGCATCCCTCACCGCTCTCCTGAAATTCCTAATTGATAAAGGCGACCCACGGCCTCGAAGGTAGGGAGATTGGTGCGAAAGATGGGCACCATTTTTTCCACGGCCTTCTCCACGGTTTCCGGATCCGGCTTAACCCCATTGGACAGCAGGATCCCGGAAAGGTCCCGCATCACCGCGATAGCCACGATGTTCAAATGGGTCTGGCGAGTCACCCACAGGTCCCCTTCGATGGAATTCGCCAGAACATCGCTCAAAAGATCGGAAGCATACCCGGATTTAACCTCGGCTTCAACCGGCACGTTCCGGGACACTATCTCCCATCCCATCTTTTCTGCTAAATCTTTGAGTTTCATAGATCGTTCACCCGCTTTATATTTTTTTAAAATTAAAATTGATGGTTTCGTAAAAAGTCGTCACTAAGCCTGCCCCGGAATGTCGTAATCCGGGGGTGAAAACCGGAGTCCAGAGAATTGATAACTATTTGAAAAGACTGGATTCCGGCTTTCGCCGGAATGACGGAATTCAGCATTTTAATACTTTTCACGAGATCATCAAAATTAGCCAAAGAGACCACATTGATCACAAAGTTTTAAAACAATGATTAAAAAAAGGTGAAGAATACATGATTTTCAATTCTTCTCCTTCATTAAATAAATGCAGTCTTTCTCCCGGGCATGGCCCTGGACTATATCTTCGGCTAAAGCCAGGCAGCTTGGGCATCCGCAGGCGCTGCAGTCGATCCCGGGAAATTTTTTAACCGTCTCATCAATGAACCGCAATTTTTCCATGGCAATTTTCAGGTCCGCATCCAAGCGCAACCCGGGCCGCGGATTCAGAGGAGAATCCAGGCGCAAACTATCGATCTCCCAAACAACTTCCTCCCTGGTTTCCTCTCCAACTTTTATTTCGTTTTTTCTTATCCACTCCGTTAAATAGTATCTCGCTAAAAAAGGGTCCTCTACATTAAGCGGTCCCCCCAGGCACCCGCTGGGGCAAGCCCAGGCTTCAATAAACCGCACATCATCCAGAAGCCCGCTCTCCGCCAATTCAAACACCCTAACTACGCGGTGAATGCCGTCGACGATTAGGGTTGCCGGCATTCTTAGAGTTTGGCTTTCGCCGCCAGCAGCGGCCCACCTCATTCCGGCAATAGTCGTCTTCTTTACAGGAGAATCAACGAAAGCTTCTTTTTTTCGGAAGAGCGCGCTTTTCAAATCGTTATAAACATCGAGCAGAGGAACAGCCCCGGCAGAGATCATTCCTTCTTTCGTCAAGAGCTCCATAACCGAGTCTGCCCGGGCCAGGCAGGGGACGATATAATACAGGCCGTCTCCTGAATTTCCCCGGTCATCTCTTTTAAAATTCCCGGCCATGATAGAGAAAGGCTGGATGACCGGAACCAGATTTTCGATCAGCCCTGGATATTTTACCTGGACTAACTGGGAAACTGCCGGGCAGGTTGCAGAAATAGGTGGAACAGGTTTATCATACGAAGACAGATAATAAGAGACAGCGGCTGCGTACCTACCCAGGGCTTCGCCTAAATCCTGAACATCGGTAAACCCAATTTCCAGGAACGCTTCCCTTATTCTCCGGGGAGAAGTTTTTCCGCCAAACTGCCAGAATACCGTTGGGTCCAGGACAGCTATGATTTTTCTTTCCTTCGTAGCTTGGGCATAAAAACCCGAACGTGCCTCCCAGGCTTCCCGCGGACATACCCGGAGGCACTCTCCGCATTGCACGCAGCGGTGCACCATGACTTCGGCTTTTCCCCGGCGAATCCGGATGGCCTCGGTTGGACAGACCCGGATGCAGTGCGTGCATCCCCGGCAACGCTCTTTGTTCAGAAACAGAAGAGGCTCCGCTTGGGCCGACGTTTTCATCCCCCGTTCTTTTCCTTTTGATTTTTGCTTTCCACCTTATACCTTGCGCCTTTTTTCCCCAGTTGGTAATTGTCCATTGCCCATCGTCTATCGCCCAATGCTAATGATCTCGTAAAAAGTATTAAAATGCTGTTTTCCGTCATTCCGGCGAAAGCCGGAATCCAGTCTTTTCAAATAGTTATCAATTTTCTGGACTCCGGTTTTCACCCCCGGATTACGACATTCCAGGGCAGGCTTAGTGACGACTTTTTATGAAACCATCAATGCTAATTGACCATTGATAATTGAATATTTCCTTGCGCCTTACACTTTGCGCCTTACACTTTGCGCCTTACGCCTTCATTTATATTGACTCTAAACCTCAAATTAGTTCCCTGATTAACTTCAGATCGGATTTCCATCCAATCGGCATTTTTCTTGATATTGGGCAGGCCCATGCCGCTGCCATACCCAAGTTGTTTAACATGGGGTGGAGCAGTTGTATATCCCTCTTTCATGGCGAGCTGAATATTCGGAATGCCTGGTCCTACGTCATCAATCGTTACCTCAACGCATTTATCTTCGACACAAACTCTTACTTTTCCATTGTGGGCATAAATGATAACGTTAAGCTCTCCTTCATAAGTTGCCGTGGCTATGCGCCGGATGATGTCGGGAGGGAGACCTAACCGTTTCAGACGATTTTTTATTTCAAAAGAAGCTTCTCCGGCCTTCTTGAAATCCCGGCCGACTATATCGAATTCCATAATCATAATTTTCAGTTGCGCTTTGGGCGTTACAAATTGCCGGTGACCAGTTCAGTATTTAAATTGGCGATGGTAATTTGGTTCCTGTTGTTTAGATTAGCAAGGCTGGTGCCAAGAAGGAAAGCTTGATTAGATTGATAATATATTGGAATGATGATGTTTTTTAAAATTGATTTTTGGGAAAGGAGGAGAAAGCAGGCTTTGGTTACATTTTTTTGTCAAATTGTCATTTGTTAAGTTTTGATAAAGATTTTTTTGACAAATTAATCATAAATTTCAAGTAAATCCAAAACTATTGTCAATTTGTCAAGGTATTATTGAACTATTAAAATTCTCTTTCACGCTTCGCCCCAATTTTTTTCCTGATTATCTCCAGTGCGGCGTACATTTCTTCGCTCTTTAGAGCATAACTAACTCCGCCATAAACTAAAATCCCCGTGAGCACGGCCCCCAGCAGAAGGATAATCTTTTCAGGGGTGGCCCCGTCGGTTTGCCAGGGACCGCCGGAACATACAGCATAAGCGGCAACACCCATGGCCAGAGAGGCCCCCAGACTTTGTAAAAAGGAGCGGATGATTTTCCTGCCCCCCATCATTCCTAACTTTTTCCTGAGCAGAATCACCAGCAGCGTGAAATTCAACCCCGCGGCCAGGGACGTGGCCAAAGCTAAACCCCCGTGTTTTAGAGGAAACATCAGAACAGCCCCGAACCCGGCGTTGGCCAAAAGCGCTAAAAAAGCCACTTTCACCGGCGTTTTAGTATCCTTAAGGGAATAAAAGGCCGGTACGACGATGCGCACCCCGGCAAAAGCAGCCAGACCCAGGGCATAATAGAGGAGGGCCTGGGCGGTCATTTCGGCTGAGTGGACGCTGAAAGCGCCCCGCTGGAACAAAAGGTTTATGATGGGTATGCGGAGGACAAGGAGACCAACCATTGCCGGCAGGGTAACGAAAAATACAAGCCGCAGGGAGAAAGAAAAAGTCTCTTTCATGCCCTGAATGTCATTCCTGGCGGTCTGCTCAGAGAGGGCCGGTAGAACAGCGGTGGCGATGGCGATGGCAAAGATTCCCATGGGGAATTCCAAAAGCCGGTCGGCAAAGTAGAGGTAGGAAACACTCCCTTCGGGAAGATAAGACGCCAGGAATGTGCTGATCAATACATTGAGCTGGGTTACGCCCAGACCTAAAACAGAAGGAGCCATCAACAACCCGATGCGCCTTACTCCCGGGTGGGCAAGGCGGAAAATGAACTGCACCGCGATCTTTTTCCTGCGAATAAAAGGAACCTGAAAAAAGAGCTGGGCCAGCCCGCCCAATAGAACGCCAACAGCCAAAGATAGAATGGGCTCTTTCATGATTTCATGGAAGAAAAGGGCGCAGGCAATGATCGAAATATTGAGAAGCACTGGAGCCAGCGCCGGGGCTGTAAAGTGTTTCCAGGAGTTCAACACCCCCATGGCCAGGGCCACCAGGCCGATAAAGAAAATGTAGGGGAACATAATTCGGGTGAGCAATACGGTCAGCTTGAATTTCTCCGGATCCTGGGAAAACCCGTAGGCCATGACTTTGATGATCCAGGGTGAAAAGAGGATGCCCAGGCCAGTCAAAATGACCAGGGCGACGGTCAGGACGGAAAAAACCACACTGACTAACTCATCCCCCTCTTCCCTGGACTTCTGGTTGATATATTCTGAATAAACCGGGATAAAGGAAGCGGTGAGGGCCCCCTCCCCCACCAACCGGCGGAGGAGATTGGGGATGCGAAAAGCCACGAAAAAGGCGTCCGTGGCCAGGCCGGTTCCAAAGAGCTTGGCCACTACCATATCCCGAACAAAACCGAAGATCCGGGAAAGGAGCGTCGCTCCCCCGACTACGCTGGCTGCCTTGGCTATTTTTTTATGATCGACCATAAGGCTTTTATTAGGACGCAGATTTACGCAGATAAACGCTGATCAAAAGAATACAGGAATCAGGAGTCAATCACAGAAGAATTTATTCTGAATTCTGACTTCTGTATTCTGAATTCTTTTTTCTACGTTTACCTGTTAGTAAATATCAAACAGGGTGAATCTGCGTCCCATTTCAAAAATACTTGACATTCATCCTGCTTTATTATTTAATAAAAACAGAATGATCCCAAAGGAGGTATCTTGGCCACACATGCATCAGCCCAGAAAAGGGCCCGTCAGAGTAAAAAACGACAGCTGCGTAATACCGTTGTTAAATCTGTAGTTAAAACTTATTCCAAAAAGCTTTTGAAGGCCGTAGAAGAGAAAAACCTCGAAGAGGCGCAAAAGGCTTTAACTCGCGCCATCCCGCTCATCCAGAAAGCTTCATCGAAGAAAGTCCTGCACAAGAAAACGGCGGCCAGAAAAATTTCCCGGTTGACCAAAAAGGTAAATGCCCTGGCCCCTCAGGCTTGAAACTTTTTCAAGACGCCTTATTTATTAAAAGCTGAAAAAGGGAATACAGGAGTCAGAAGACCGAAGCCATTCCCCGGATTATTTATTCTTAATTCTGACTTCTGACTTCTGTATTCCGTGTATTCCGTATCCTATTTTTCGGCGTTCATCTGTGGCCCAAAACCAAATTGTTCTCATCTCCTTGGCGATTTTCGCACCTCACTCCGTCCGAGAAAGTGCAAATTCCATAAGTATTTTTCCAGAATGACCCCCTTATCCGCGGGGCTGGATTTCAGTTCCTGATCAGCCTCCCGGGTGAGCGGCCAGATTTTCTTTAGTGTGGACGGAGAAAAATTATCCGCCTGTTTCCAAAAGTCATCCGCCCGCTGGGGCATAATTCTAAGTTTGGCTTCCACCTCTTTCCTGGAGCAACCCTCTTCCCTTAACTCCCGAGCCCTCCTAAGCAAACGGAACTGGCGGATGATTAAGGAAAGAAGTAGCAGGGGTGAATCTCCCTGCTGTAAGTTCTTCTGCACAAGACGGAAGGCTTTTTTCCAATCCAAATGTCCGACAGCTCTCGGTAGTTCAAATGGGCCTTCCTCGCGGATGTCATCGGTCAAGGCCAGGACATCCTCTTCCTTAATATTTTTTTTTGTTCCCGGTTTTAAGGATAATTTTTGCAGCTCAAGTTGGAGATCTCTCAGGTTGGGCCCAACCCGCTCCAACAGCATGGAAAGGGCTTCTTCGGATATTGAACAATCTAATTGTTCCGCCTGAGAGCGGACGAAGCGAATCAGTTCTGTTTCATAGGGATGGTAAAAAGGAATGACTGCCCCATTTTTCTCCAGAGCCTGGAAAAATTTCGTGCGCAGGTCAGCTTTCTCGCCGATGAAGACCGCGCAGGTTGAGGAATTCGGGGTTAAGAAATACTCGATGAAAGGGGCTGGACTTTTCTTCCAAAGGACATCCGCCTGGCGGATGACCACCAACCGCCTGGGAGAATGCGCCGGGAAAACCTGCAAACTCTGGAGAATTGCGTTAAGAGAACTTTCCTGGGCGTCAAACACCTCCCGATTAAATTCCTGTGTTGCCGGGTTAAGGGCCTTTTTCCTTATTTTATTCAGGGCCTCTTCGACTAACCAACTCTCCGGCCCGTAAAAATAATAGAGGGGTAATATTTTACCCCTTTCCACCTCTCGAAAAAAATCCGGTGATTTCATAATTAAATTAGCCACAGAGGACGCAGAGATCACAGAGTTTTTAAAACCATTATTAAGAAAAGGTAAAGGATAAGTGTCAAGTCTCTAAAGTGATCCCGCTGAAGACTTACTAAAGTTGAAAAAGGAAATTCCTATACAAAGGAGACAGAAAAAAATATTATTATAAATTCTGATGATCTCGTAAAAAGTCGTCACTCGGGTGAAAAGAGGAGTCCAGGGTATTTATAAGCATTTGAATCCCGCTCTGAGCGGGACTGGATTCCGGCTGGAGTTTACCCCGTACTTGATACGGGGCCGGAATGACGGAAAAGGGCATTTTCAGACTTTTTACGAGTTCATCAATTCTGACTCCTGGCTCCTGAGTTCTTGTTATTTCGTAACACTTTAGCTCTTTGAAAAAAGGTGGGTTGTAAGGGCCAAGGGATTCCAGAGACCGGGGGCCTGGGCGGAACGCGCCGGAAGCATCGGCCGGGTGTCCGCTTGACCACGAAGAACCCCGCGCGTTTCCGCCGTAGAAGGCGGGGAGCATTTTCCCCGCCCCATTTCCGAAGGAATTAGCGCCTTATGATTCCAAGCGGTCCGTCCAGGCCCCCGGGCCAACGGATTCCCTCGGCCCTTACAACCCACCTCTTTTCAAAGGTCTAAAGTGTAACGTTATTTCAAAAATTCTCCAAAATCAACTCATGCACTTTTTCCGCCAGGAGATGGGATATCTGGCGGACGGCCTCTTTTTTGTTGTTCTCCGTGATGGCCAGATCCGCCACTACCGGATAGTTCCACCATTCACTCATCTCTCCCTTAAACAATACCCTGCCGTCCTTCTGCCTTTTGAACGTGATTTCCACGGTTAGGGTCGCCCGGTATCCGGTGGTGATCTGAGTGTCCCCGGTCACGGCCACGGAGGTCGTTACAAAGGATTTGACAATTCCGGTCAGCAGGGCATCGGCTGAATTCTGTTCAACCACATTAAGGCGCCTGGCCGAAATAAATTTTTCCGCCAGGGCCCTGGTTACTTCGCTTTCAATCCCGGTGTGGAAGGTGCGATTGGCAAAAATGGGAACGGCTACTGAGCGAATCTCCGGGGGGAGGTTCGTTCCCCTTCCCTGAAATTGGTACCCGCAACCCCCGAGGAAAATGATCATAAATAAGATGAAGCATGATTTTATGTGAAAGATATTTTTGATGATCTCGTAAAAAGTCAAAATTTGGATGGCAATGTAAAAAGCTCTCCGCCTCAGGCGGACAAGGCACGCAAATACTGAGGAGTGAGGCGTACTTACAAGGTACGCCGCAACGACGAAGGCGAAGCGCAACGCCGCAGATGGACTTTTTACGAAGCCATCATTTTTCAATCGATTACGATCATGACCTTGCATTCTTCCAGGAAGGTCCCTTTCTGGGCAAACGGGGCAATTCGTTTAGCCTCTTCCGGCGACAGGATGATGTCCGACGGGCTGTTGGGGTTTACTTTGAATCCCTTGACGGTCAACGGATTTTTACCCACGCGAGGATTCACCTGGGCTGCGGTCAAATCCCTGGAATAGAAGGCCAGGCCATTCTGGGCTGCTTTTTCGCGGGGAACGTACATTCCCTGGTAAAGCTCCAGTCCTTTCTCGTCTATGACTTTGGGGATCAGCGCCGGCCGCATGTTGATTCCCCTGGTATCAACCACCAGGCCGGTAAATGGGGGAAGGTCGGCAAGGGATGGCAGGGGTTGCGGTTTTATGGGTTCAGGCTTAACCGGCTCAGGTTTTATAGCAGGCTTTTCTTCCACCATGACTTTCGGTTGGGGAGGAGGAGGCTCCGTTTTCTTTTCAGGAATGGTGGGTTTGACCAGCGGAATTAGTCTGTCCGGCTCCGGCGGTTTAGGTGCGGGCAAGTCCTTGGGCAGGCTCATCATCAAGGCCATGAAATCCCCGCTCAGGTTCATGGCCACGGTCACTTCAATGGCCCCATCGGATAAATACCTCCTCAATTTTCTTACCTCGGCGGAGCCCTGGATAAACCCTTCAGCCTGCAATCTTATCTGATCGCTTTTCACTATGAAATTTTCTACAAGAGTCTCTGAATCAATCCGCACCCCCTTGAGTACTTCCAGGAGGTTGCGCCGGGCATCGGCCAGAGCGGCCCGTTCGGCCATCAATCGCGCCTGAGCGATGTTCTTGGCTTCTTTTGAGGGAGCCCCGCTTCCTTTGGCCGTAATGATTCCTTTGGACCAGTTAATCTCTCCGCTTCCAACTAACTCGATCACCTCCGCCTGGCTGGCCCAGGTTGCTCCCGTCCATAGAACCAGCCATAAGAAACAAAAGCCGGCGGTTATACGTTTCATGGCTTCCTCCCCTGAAAAGCTCCTGCTTCAGGAGCCTCTAGCCAGGATTTATAATTAATTTCGCCCAGGAAAAGCGACTCTCGGGGCGGGCTCGATCCCCACCAGTTTTCCCGGGCATCCAGGTAGATTGAAGAAAAACTTTGCACGGCAAAAGGATTATCCAGGAAATTATTGCGGTTGATCTTTGGCCGGGAGGTTCCCAGGGCCACGATCGCTCCTGTTCCCAGGTTTTTCATGAAAGTGCTGTAAAAGATCTTGGGCTCGGCATCGTTAGCCACTTTGAGGCCCGCCTGCGAGTGGTTGGCAATGTAGCAACGGTCGATGTCCGGCGCTCCGTAAGCTATATCCAGGCCGGTCTCGGCATATTCTAAGATACAATAACGAAAGAAGCTGGCCTGCCTGGAGCGCTGCTCGAATCTTACGACCGAAGGATAATTCCCCGGCGAAGGCGTCGAGCTGTTGGAAGTAAAAGTTATCAGCCGGTCAGCCGTGCCCCGGGCATCGATCCCGCCCTCTTTGACGATGATCGAAGTCCCCGGATTGTATTTCAGGGTAACTCCAGGCTCAATGAAGAGAACGGCCCCTTTCTCCACGCTTACGTCTTTTTCCAGCACGTACGGGCTATGGGCCACGGTCAGGAAAGAATCCCGTTCCACTGTTCCACCCAGGGAGCTTTTCAGGATGGGAAGTTCTACGGGCCTGCCCTGCGGGTAGGGAGCGTCGAGCACCCGCTGATAGTCCACCCTTCCAAAAATTTTACCGATGATTTTCAAGCCTTCCTGGGTGCCCCACCAATTATCTCTGGCTTCTACTTGAACGTCTTTTTCAGGAGAGTTATAAATTTCATACTTCCCGTTGTCATAAATGTTATTGTTCAGCAGATGAGAGGAGGAAGAAAAGAGGCGAACTCCGGCTTCCCCGTTGTTGAGGATGCGGTTTTTAACGAGGAGCGGCCGGGCCTCCCGGATCAACACTCCATCCTTAAGATTCCCGCGAATTTCATTATCCTCAATGGCGGGAGCGGCCGCTGCCGAAACATCCACCCCGGAAATAACATTTGCGGAAATGACGTTCCTAAAAATTTTGGGTTTGGAGAAAGATTCGCTTATCTGAATGCCCACCTGATTGTTGGAAATTTCATTATGGCGGATTTGCGGAGAAGATGAAAGACAGGCAATTCCGGTCAGGGCTCCGTTGATGCGGGTAAACTCGACGATGTTTTCCTCATCTTTCGTGCCCTTAAAAATAATTCCCTTCCAGTTCAGGCCGGGGGAGGCTGTTTCAAAGGCGATCAAGCTGGTCTGGTCTCCTTTAGCGATCATTTTTCCCATGACCGATATTCCCTCGCCTTTGGAGCGGATGATTGTCCCAGGTTCGATGGTCAGGGTGGCTTTTTGTCCCACCAGGACTTCACCTTCCAGAATATAAGGGCTGGCCCCCGCATGCCAAACCACGTCCCCCAAAATCATCCCTTTTACTGCTGTCGGTCCCGGGGTCACCGGCGTTGCTTTGGATAGGTCGGATTGCTTGCTTTCGTTTCCGGCCAGGTCCAAAGCAGCAACTTTATAATAATAATTCGTTTCATTCTTGAGGTTTTTATCCTGAAAGGTGTTAAGTTCGGTCGTTCCCACTTCCTGGTATCCGGTAAGCGGGGTGGCGCTGCGGTAAATTTTATATCTGGCGATATCTTTTTCCACGTTCTTCGACCAGCTCAAGTCCGCGATTTTATCCCGCCCTATGGCTTTTATCTCTTTGGGCGCTTCCGGGGGAGTGGTGTCAATAGTTACTGGTCCCAAAACATCTACCCATTCTGTGGCGTTGCCGGCGTCATTGACCAGAGTCCCGATTATGAGAGCTTCTTCGACGTTATCCCCGGGCAGAATTTTGTAGCTCCCTGTATATATGCCTGGTTCTTCTTCTTTAAGGGGAATGTCTTTCTTATATTCCGCGATCCGGAAGGAGGCCTTCATCCGCGGATCTCCTTCCATGGCAACCTTGATGACGTCTCCTACCCTGTGGGCAAATTTGTCCGAACGTATCATGCCGTCGTGGGCTAAGATCGTAATCGTCGGGGGCCTTAAGGCCTGGGCTATAGTTGGTTGAGGAATGGTTTTGACCATATCGCGGAATAGATCATCAGAAGAACGCAGGAGCTCGATCTCCCGCAAATTTAAAGCAGTGGTTACGGCAACAAGAATTAACCCCACGGGGGAGGTGGATATTCCTGCCTCATGTTTTCGGGAAACATCTTTGGCTGACCACAGCTCTTTGCCGGTTTTTCCATCCATCATCCAAACTTGCGCCCCCACCGCCACCTGGGAGTAAACTCCAACGTAAAGGCGGTCGTAATGAGTTACCTCTCCCTGAATAATGGCGTCAACCCTGAGAATTTCTCCCAGCTTGGGAAGAGGAGTCTGAGCAATTTTCTCGGGTGTATCCAATCCGGCCTGGCGGAGAGAATCATCCACCTTAAATAAGGGCATGGTTGTGTAATTTAACTTACTGAAATGCCCGTGAAAAGATTTGCGCACAATGTCGAAAGCTTCTTTTTTCTCGGTGCGGTTTAAAAAGGGGAGTACAGCTACGGTTTGGGGGGGGCGTTCGCTTAAGGATGGAGCCACCCTTAACTCCCCTTTGAATTTAGTCACTATGGGAGGGGCTATCTTTGTTTGCTCCGTGTAAACACATCCCGCTCCCCAGATTATCAGACTGAAGGCCACCAGTCCCCAAAGGGCTCGATTCCACCGACGCATGGTTTCCTCCTTCCTGGACAATCTCGTAATACCCAAATCTACCCGCAGAAAAAACTGCGGGGTTGTATCAATTTAGCGTTTTTAAAAAGTGGTTTGACCACCTTCGTTATGGCCCGGGGGCCTGGGCGGAACGCGCCGGAAGCATCGGCTTGGTCTCCGCTTGACCACGAAGAACCTCTTGCGTTTCCGCCGAAGGAGGCGGGGGGGATTTTCCCCGCCCCACTTTCGAAGAAATCAGCGCCTTATGACTCCAAGCGGGCCGTCCAGGCCCCCGGGCCGCGGATTCCCTCGCCCCTTACGCCCCACCTCTTTTCAAAGGGCTAAAGTGTTACAAGGGGTTAGACAACAAGGTTGACCAATTTTTTGGGAACCAGAACGATTTTTTTCACTATCTGGCCTTGCAAGAATTCCTGGATGCGCTGGTTGGCCAGAACCGCTTCTTTAACTTCTTCTTCGGAAGCGTATGCCTCTATCATGATCCGCCCGCGCAGTTTTCCGTTTACCTGGATGACCATAAGAACTTCTTCATCCTTGATGATTTCGGTGTCATACTCTGGCCAGGAAACTCTGGAGACGCTATCGCTATGGCCCAGCATCTCCCACATCTCCTCGCAGATGTGCGGGATGATGGGAGAGAGAAGGATGACCGCGGATTCCACCGCTTCCCGCATAACTCCCCGGGCAAAAGGATCGCCATCTTTTGTCTTTTCTTCAACCTGGTAAAGAAGGTTAACCAGCTTCATCACGGCGCTTATGGCCGTATTAAAATGAAAGCGGTTGTCAATATCTTCAGTGACCTTCCTGATGGTCATATGCGTTTTGCGCCTCAGGGCCCGCAGGTTTTCAGAAAGGTCCCACTCCGGACAGGGCCATTCCGCTTCCCGGGATATTCCCGCCCGTTCATCCACCAGGCGCCAGATTCGATTCAAAAACCGCGCCGCCCCTTCTACCCCCTGTTCGTTCCATTCCAGGTCTTTTTCCGGCGGCGAGGCAAAAAGACAGAACAGCCGGACCGTATCCGCTCCGTATTTTTGCACCAGGGCGTCGGGCTCAACCACGTTTTTTTTGGACTTACTCATCTTCTCCGTGCGGCCAACCTGAATTGGGCCGCCGCATTTTCGGCATACCCCGTTATCGCCTACTTCCTCCGGAAAAAGGAAACCATCCCGGACACAGAACTGGGTTTCTTTGACAACCATCCCCTGGGTCAAAAGGTTGGTAAAAGGTTCGGCAAAATCCACCAGGCCGAAGTCCCGCAGCACCCGGGTGTAAAAACGGGAATAAAGAAGGTGTAAAATAGCATGCTCGATCCCGCCGATGTATTGATCCACGGGCATCCAGTATTTAACTTTCTCCCGGTCAAACATCCCCTGGTTTTCGTTCGGGCTGCAGAACCGGTCAAAGTACCAGGAGGACTCCACGAAAGTATCCATAGTGTCCGTCTCCCTTTTGGCCGGCTTTCCGCAAAGAGGACAGAGCGTGTTCACGAACGCCGGAACATCAGCCAGGGGAGATGTGCCCATGCCGGTTAGTTTGACATCGTGGGGAAGAACCACCGGAAGGTCCTTTTCGGGAACCGGGACCGTCCCGCATTTCTCACAGTAAACGATGGGAATCGGAGCCCCCCAGTAACGCTGCCGGGAAATCCCCCAATCTCTCAGGCGATAATTTATAGCTTTTTTCCCAAGGTTTTTCTCCTCCAGATAGGCGGCGATGGCCTCCCTGGCAGGCATGCTGGACATTCCATTGAAAAGCCTGGAGTTGACTAATATCCCTTCCCCCGTGTAAGCTTCTGCCATAGTCTCGGCCGACAATTCCGGCTGACCTTCCGGCTGGATGACCACAACCAGGGGAAGATCAAATTTTTTGGCAAAATAAAAATCCCTCTGATCATGGGTGGGAACAGCCATCACGGCCCCCGTGCCATATTCCATCAGCACGAAATTTCCGGCAAAGATGGGCATTTTCATTCCGGTGAGGGGATTCCGGCAATAGGCCCCGATAAAAAGGCCTTCTTTCTCATAATCTTCGGCGGTGCGTTTGGCCCGGTCTTGCTTTTTTATTCGCTCCACAAATTCCTTAACGTCTCTTTCCTGGGGTTTCCCCCGGGAGAGCTCCAGAGTAAGCGGATGCTCAGGGGCCAGGGTCATGAAAGTGGCCCCGAACACTGTATCCTGCCTGGTGGTGAAGACCGGAATAAAACCATCTTTTTCCCATAAAGGAAAATGGATGATGGCCCCCAGCGATCGGCCGATCCAATTCTTCTGCATGGTGACCACCCGTTCCGGCCAGCCATGAAGTTTATCACAGTAATCCAGCAGTTCTTCAGTGTAGGCTGTAATCTTAAAAAACCAGCCTTCCATCTCCTTCTGAATCACTTCTTCGCTGCACCGCCAGCAGCGCCCGGCTTCCACCTGCTCGTTGGCCAGGACGGTCTGGCATTTTTCGCACCAGTTGACCGAAGAAGTTTTTTTATAGGCCAACCCTTTCTCGTACATCTTTAAAAAAAGCCACTGCTCCCACCTATAATACGAAGGGTCGCAGGTAGATAGCTCCCTCTCCCAATCATAGCTGAATCCCAGTCGCCCTAATTGGTTTTTCATGGCGGCAATGTTATCGGTTGTCCATTTCGCCGGATGGACTCTATGCTGGATAGCCGCATTCTCAGCCGGCATGCCGAAGGCATCCCAGCCCATGGGATGGATGACATTGAATCCCCGCATCCGCTTATAGCGAGCCACCACATCGCCGATGGAATAATTCCGCACATGCCCCATATGAATCTTCCCTGAAGGATAGGGAAACATTTCTAAGACATAATACTTTTGTTTTTGCGGTTCTTCTGTTGTTTGGAAAAGTTTTTTGTCATCCCAGATTTTTTGCCATTTATTTTCAATGATCTGGGGATCGTAACGCCGGGTCATTTATCCTCCCAAATTGCTTGATGAACTCGTAAAAAATCAAAAAAGCCGTCACTCCTGCGAAAGCAGGAGTCCAGAACTGCTTGAATTAACTGGATTCCCGCTTTCGTGGGAATGACGAAAATGGTGCAAAAAGGGCTTTTTACGAGATCATCTTACTTGATGGCTTCGTAAAAAGTCGTCACTCCGGTGAAAACCGGAGTCCAGAAAACTTATAACGCTTTGAAAAGACTGGATTCCGGCTTTCGCCGGAATGACAGAAAAACGTATTTTCAGACTTTTTACGAGACCATCTTACTTAGATAAAAAAAATACCACAATCATTCTTTGGCTGCAAGAATAAATAAAATAAGTTATGCGATCGGAGATCGGAATTCGGAGTAATTATATAACCGATCCCTCGTCTACGAACTCCGAACTATAGTGAACGGCTTAAGTAAGTTGACCTTCAATGGGCTGTCATTGGAATCCCGCCAGGGCGGGATGAAGCAATCTCATGGGATTGCCACGTCGCTGCGCTCCTCGCAATGACAACTTTCTTTTGCCGCCCCTATAAATACTGCCCAGAAGGCAAAAAAAAGGCACCCTTTAGGGTGCCCTTTTAATTCGTATGTGAATACTTTTTAGGATCCGGCTTTCGCTGCCATAAGCGTGGGAGTGATAAAAATCAGGAGCTCTTTCTTGGTGCTGAGGACTTCTTGGTTCTTGAAAAGCCAGCCCAGAACGGGAATTTTCATCAGCCAGGGAATCCCTTGCTGAGTCTCGGAGTTCTCCGATTCGTAGATTCCCCCGATGACCACTGTCTCTCCATCTTTTACCAGAACTTCCGTTTTCGCCTCGCGAACGTCCTTGCTGGGCACTTGAGTAATCGCGCTGCGGAAAGTTCCGCGGGCGTCCCTGTTAACTTGCACCTCCATCATTATGGTTCCATCGCCCGTCACTCGGGGAGTCACTTTCAATTGGAGAACGGCATCTTCCCACTGTATCTGCGTACCAGCCTGGGAAGTTGTCTCATAAGGGATCCTTTCTCCCTGCTTGATAAGTGCTTCCCGGTTCGTCAACGTGGCTAATTTAGGCCGAGCGATTACTTTGGTCTGGCCGTCGGTTTCTCCTAATTGAAGGCGCAAATCCAAGTTCACCAAATCTCCAGTTATTTTGCCGAAGGAAATACCCATCCCTCCCACCGGGGTATTGGCGCTGGAGGCTGGAAAGTTTACCACGAAATTAGACGGCATAATCAAATTCGTGCTGGCCCCCGTTGCGCTGGGAGTAAATCCCCAGCCTGCTGCTGCACTGGGATTATTTCCAGTTAATCCCCAGGCAGTAGAACCTGTCTGGTTGTAACTACCCCCCCATTGAACACCCAACGAGCGCGCGAAAGTCGTAACGGCCTGGACAATTCGGGCCTCTATGAGCACCTGGGGCGTTGGGGTGTCTAATTTTTTAACAAGATTCTGGATTTCCTCAATCTGCGCCCGGGAATCCTGGATGATCAAGGTGTTCGTCCTTTCATCGGCTTTTACGGAACCACGTGGTCCTAAGAAGCCTTTTCCTTTATCATCCTTTTCCCGAATAAGTTTTTGCAGGTCAGTGGCTTTGGCATAATTAACCACTATGGTTTCGGTGTGCAAAGTTTCTAATTTTTCCTTACTTTCCCGGGATTTAATCAAAATATCTTCTTCTTTTTGCTTTTCTTCCCGGTCCTTGCGAACGTTCTCCATGGTGGTGATGCGTAGGACGTTCCCTTCTTCAATTTTAATTAAATTTTTAGTGGAAAGAATAACTTCCAGAGCCTGGTCCCAGGGAACATTTACCATCCTTATGGTAATCTTGCCCTTGACGTCATCGGTGGTGATGATGTTCAGGTTGCTCACTTCCGCAATCAGCCGGAAGATGTTGTGCAGGTCCGCATCCTTAAAATCCAACGAAAGTCTCGCTCCCCTGAACTGGGCTGCCTGGCTTCTTTCCGCTTCTGGATCTGGTTTAGTTTCGGCAGGAGGCTCCCTTTCCTGGACCGGCGGTTTTTCCGCAGGAGGAGGCGCTGCAGTTTCCGCTACTTTTTTCGGTTCCGCCTCAGCGACCCGGGTCGGTTTGGCAGGTAAAGCAGGCGGAGGGGGTTCTTTCCGTACCGTCTCATCTTTCTCGCCTCCCAGCAGAACCTTCAGATCCTGGCCTTCTTTAGTTACTTTATACCGAGGTAATTTATTCCCCGGAAAGGTTAAGACCACCCGCAATTTTTCAGGAGTCTGGCCCAGTCGGATGTTTTGTAACAACTGGCTGCCCACGTCGATATTTTTCTTGGTTGAAACATTGACCATCTTTGGCAGGTCAATGACCAAACGGGGGGGTCTGGCCAGTTGGTAACTTCGGTAATCCGGCATCGGGCCATCCCCTTTGATTTCCACTTCAACTATATTTGGCTTGGTTGAAATGGCCACATCCGTTACGGAACTGCTTCTGGGCAATGGTTTTTCTTTCTGGGGCTCTTCTTTTTTAACTTCTTGTTCTTTTTTGATCTCCTTGGCCAAAAGCACCGGCGGCTTGCCAAAATCGATATAAAGATAATTCCCCTCGGAGGTTGCGTTATACTCAACGAGTCGATCAAGTCCAATCTCGATCCGCGCCCTCGGATTCTTGGGGTCATCAATTTGTTTATTCTGAATTACATTTACCGCGCCGCTTTGGACCTTAATTGGTCCAACCAGCTTGCCTAATTTTGCCTGGGGCAAATCTACGACCACCCGCAGGGGGTTAACCGACTTGAAAACCTTATATTCAAATGGTTTGGAACCCTCAATAGAAACCCTGGAGCCTTCCGCCGATTCGGTCACTTCGATTTTTTTGATGGAGAGGGTTTCAGTTTTCTCTGCCGGCCCTTGAGAGAAGGAGGGGGAAACAAGAAAAAGAATGATCAGGGCCCCCCCAAAAAAGCGGCGGCAAAATCTTCTATAAAAATTTTCTTCCATGTTTCCTCCTTCACTAATCAGCATAAAGCTTGAGGGTAACCTCCCGGGTGCTGAATTTACCGGCTGCGGTTTCATATTTTTCGCTGACGACGACACCCGCGGGGGTGATCTGGGTGACTTTCCCTTTGTTCTTTCCGATGGGCGTTCCGTTCATGATGATATATCCTTTGCCTGCCCCATCTTCCACCATGGCCCGCGGCTCCCGGACACCCCAGATGAGGGCCACTAATTTGATCTGGCTCAACTCCAATCTCTCCAGAGGGGTGCCTGGTTCAGGTGCCGCCTCGGCGACCTTTTTTAAGGTTAAGGGGGTTTCTGGTTTTTCAACAACTAATGGTTTAAACGGATCCGGCTTTCCTTTCGGATTATACGTATAAGTCACAACCGGCGGCGGCTCTACCTTAACTACCCGAGCAGGAATAGCTGCTGCCTTGGCCGGAGCGACCTTCGGTTTGGCAGCCGGGGGCACAGTACCTTTAGTCGTTTTGGGCGGATCTCCCCCGCAACCCCCGAGTATCAGAGTAATGCCCAGAAAAAATACGGCCCCCAGTCCTTTCATGGGATAAAGCTCCTTACTTCTTAGCAGGCGGGACTCCTTTTTTCTCACCTGTAACCGCTTTGTCTTTGGCAGGCTCTACGGCTTCCCTCTCGATGAATTTGAAAGTGGTGGCTGTACAGGAAGTCGTTATTTCCCACCGTCCAAAAACCTCTTTCGCCCCCTCCATGGTAACCCCGGAAATATTTACGATCCGGGGCATCTTACCAACTTTATCGAAGAATATGGCCACTTCGTTATACGTCCCTTTAACCTTAATTTCTACAGGAATTTCGGCGTAAAAATCACGGGTTAACTCTGGAGAAGGACGGAAGAGGAGGAATTCCAGCCCGGCTTCTTTACCTAAATTAGAAACATTCGCCAAGAGGGAAGGAATCTCTTTGCTTGTGGGAAGTTGAGCGATAGCCAGATTCAACTCTTCCCTGAGTTTGGCGGCTTCTGCCTGAAAGCGTTTGATGTTGGCCACGATGGTACGCAGTTCTCGAATCTGCGTTTCCAGCTTGCCCATTTCCGCTGTCTTCTTTTCGAGCTCCTGGGATTTAGGCAGATATACCAAATAAAAATAAAGCCCCAGAATGACGGCCAGAATTAAAACAAAAAACAAAATCTTGCGGGAGGTGGGCAGCTTGACGATAGTATCAACGGTAATGGCCACGGCTTATCTCCCTTATGAGGCGGGCCCGCTGGGCGGTAACCCGAATTCAACAATACAGGTTAAGGTGAACTCTTTTAGTTTTATGTCTTTCCGCTCCAGTTGCTGGGAGACGATCAGTTCCACGTTCTTGATGCCCCCGGCTTTCTCCAGGCGGGTCATGAATTGGGCGATTGTGGGGTTGTCCAAGGCTATACCCTTCATCTCCATCTTTCCGTCTTTTTCTTTTAAGGAGGTCAACCAGAGCCGGCCGGGAAGGGAGGTGGCCAATTCATCCAGCACGCGCACAGGCCCTGTCTTGGCCCGCTGCAGGGTGTAAATAATGTTCAACCGCCGCTGCAGGTCTTCTTTTTCGGCTTTAAATTTATCTACGTCTTTAGTGTCGATTTTCAGCTTTTTGATTTCTTCGTTATAGACCGCGATCTGGGCCTCGACCTTGCCAAGTCGGCTGGAAAGGGAAAGATGGAAAAAAATAATGATTAAAACCACACCGCCCAGGGATAGAGACAGGATGGACAGCATCTGCCGGGTGGTCTCTTTCTTCTTTAACACCCTAACTGGCAGTAAATTGATGCGAATCATTTTAAGCCCTCTCTCCTCAAGGCCAGTCCCACTCCGACAACGGCTAAGGGAGCGATCTGCAGGATGTATTCGGGGTCGAACATTTCCGGGTGGCAATCAATCTTGGCAAAGGGGTTAAAAACTTCCACCGGCGTTCCGATGCGTTCCTCAATCAATCCCGGGAGCATCTGAATTCTGGCGCATCCCCCGCTTATGATAACTTTTTTGATATCCCCTCCCGAAGTGGAAGCTGCAAAAAATTCCAGAGACCTCCTAACTTCGGTGGCCAATTGTTCGGCCGTCCCCTGGATGATCTTTTCTACTTCAGCGCTCTGGAAACCGGCATCCTTTTCCTTAACCTTCAGGGCTTCGGCTTCATCATAGGTCAGCTTCAGACGTTTCTGGATTTCTTCGGTAATCTGGCGCCCGCCGACGGATATGTCGCGGGTGAAGGCCGAAGTGCCCCCTTTCAGAATATTAATGTTCATGACTCCTGCCCCGATGTTGACCAGAGCCACGACTTCATCTTCGGTCCATTCGTAGTTCAAGTTGTAGGCGTTCTCGATGGCAAAAGAATCCACATCCACAACGATCGGACGAAGACCGGCTTCTTCTATAACCGCAGTGTAGTCATTAATCATATCTTTTTTGGCCGCCACTAAAAGCACGGCCATCTGATCCGGGCCGGCCGGTTCATCCAGAATTTGGAAGTCTAAGTTTACATCCTCGATGTCAAAAGGAATATATTGCTCCGCTTCCCATTTAATGGACTCTTCCAACTGGACTTCGGACATGGAGGCAACATTAATTTTCTTGATGATCACCGAATGCCCGGATATGGAAACGGCGACATTCTTGGTTTTTACCTTTAAACCTTCCACCAAGCTGCGGATCGATTCCACTATACTGGCCGAATCCATAAAGGCCCCGTCCACAATGGCTTCTGGAGGAAGGGGAATCAAACCGAAATGTTTCAGTTTCGGATTTTTCTTGCTCCATTCTAACTCCACAGCTTTGATGGAACTCGACCCTATGTCCAAGCCGATTATATCACTTTTGGTAAAGAGCCCCATTTTCTCCTACCGGTTGGGCAAAACTTCCATCCCTTTGCCCAAAATTTGAAATACATTGATCCGCGGGTACTGTTTGGTCCGGATCCGTTCTTTTTCACTGGGAACGTAGATAGATAAAACCACCAATGTCGTTGTCCCGGGAAAAACTTGAACTTCTGTCATTTCGGAATAGGTTTCATTGTTCTTTAAGTCCAAAAAGCTGGTTACGAGGCGGTAATCCTGGGCAGGAACCCTTTCATCAAAATAAACGCTGTTAGTGGAACACTTGCCGTGCAGGAAAGAATATTCCATCTGCCTCAGGGAATCCTTTACCATGCTCAACGGCGCCAGAAGAAGTTCTCCCAATCCAATCCTGATCTGTTCGGGTACGGTTGCTTCTTCCTTCCCCGCCACAAAGACAAAAGGAACTTTCGCCCAGGGGAAAGGCCGGTCTTTATTGAATTGTTTCGCATATTCCGTTTCCAGCAAAGCACTTCCCCGGTTGTTGGTCAGAATCACCAGCCGGCCTTCTTCCATGGTGCGGATTTCCCCCCGAAGGGCGATGCCTGTGGCCTCCTGCAGGGCTTGTTCAGTCGGCATGGGGATTTCCGCTTTCAGAGTAAGGACATCCACAATGTTTTTTTCCAGTTCATTGGCCCCAACCTTAAACTGAAAATTGACTATGGAAGCAGAAACCCGCAGGCTTCGCCCGACCCCCTTTTGCACTTCTCCCGTAATGAAGGCGTGAATCCCGTTGTCCGGGTCCATCGTGTTGATCCGCCGTTGTAAACGGTGCAGGTCCTGGGTATTCAGCTTTCCCAGAACACTGAGGCCGTTCCATCTTAAATAGCGGTTAATTTTCTCCTGGCTTACAATGTCGAATTGGTTCTGGGGATAAAGCCGCCTGGTTATTTTATCGGCCAACTCCCTCCCGGACTTAACTACATTCCCGGCCCCGTCCGTAAAATCGAAGACAGCCACCCGGACAACCGGCCGATTGCGGTAATTGAAGAACTTCTTGGCCAGAGCAGTTTCCAGGCTGGAGAAGAATTTTTCTGTGGCAATTTCTTGCTCGGTGTATGTCCGTCCTGGTGTTCTTTCCTCCATTGCCCGGACTTCCTGGGAGGTGATAGGTGCGGATGCTACCATAATAAGGATGAACAGAAAAATGAAGTGCATGGGGATATTTTCCCTTTTACTGAAGGATACAGGTAAAATTCGGGGGAGAAATTTCATTTTTCATCCCAGAAAATTTTTTCTCGTTCAGAGAGCTTTAGTCCAAGAGCAAAAATGATCTTTCGTTTCGTCTCCAGACGGCAATTTTTCCCTTTTTCCACTCTGTCAAGTGTCAAGGTGGAAATTCCCGCTTTCCGCGCTAATTCGGCCTTGCTCAGTAAAAGTTCTTCGCGATATTGTTTGAGGGAATTCATGTCAATATTCAGCGCCGCGTAGGCTAATTTTTAAAACGGTTTACAGCACAACCCCGAGTCTAAGGCTTTGCAGTGCAAAATGAATTCCCGAAAATATGAAATTAGGCAATTTTTTAAAATTTAAATTAATTTAAGCTTAATTATATATAATTTATATCCCCTAAATCACCATTATCTCTTTAATTTATTTAAATTTATTTTAAATATTGATTAAAATTAGATTAAGGAGTTTTTGTAACTTAATTTTAAACCGGTTGGCTTTTAAAAATCTTTCCCAAATGGCATCTATGTTCATTTTTGGCATTTATACAACATTTTTTCAACCAGTTCTGAGTTAATTTCACTACAGATTTGCAAAAAAACGGGGGTAATCAGGTCTGGAAGGTTATGCAGTCAGCGCTCGGCAAAACGACCGCAGATTATCCCTTACTAATCGAATTTATATATAATCTCTCCTTTCTTAACAAGCCCTAATTCCTCGCGGGCGATTTTTTCAACTTCTTCTTTTTTGTTGTTTTTCATCCTTTCAACTTGGTGGGCCAGCTTTTGGTTTTCCTCGTCCAAGCGGGCATTGGCCACCTTGATTTTTTCCCGCTCTTCTTTTAGATGGTAAATTTGCATCAGACCCCGCCCGCCGAAGATGGCCAAAAAAAGCATGGCCGAAACAAAAATGCCCAGGAATAAAAGATATTGTTTGCGAACAGTTCCGAAGAAGCGCATAAGGGAAAATGCATTATTTTTATGATTATTTGAAATAATAAACTTTTCCCCAAAAATTGTAAAGAATTTTTTTATGCCTTTTTCACATAAACTTCCCGGGCGATTTCTTCATCGAGGGCCAGGGCTGTCTCCCCAATCTCTAACACAAAAGATGGGCGTTTTTGGGCCAAGCGCACCACTGATCCGGGAATTAACCCCAGGGAACTCAGCCGCTCCAAACGGGATCGCGAACGGGGAGTAATGAAAACGATGCGCCCCTCCTCTCCTAATCTCAAGTCGGCGAGAGGGCGGACCAGGGGTTCTACCTCCCTTTTGAATCGGGCACAACAGGGGCCCCTGGGAATAGGTTTACCATGGGGGCAAATCGGCGGATGCCCCAGGAAAGCACACACACTGTCCAGCACCTGGGGGCTAAGAACATGTTCGAACTGGCAGGCGCTTGATTCCATATATTTCTCATCCAGCGCAAAAACCTCGGAAAGCAGCCTCTCAGCCAGGCGATGTCGGCGGATGATCTCTTCGGCCCGCCGTTCTCCTTCTTCCAAAAAAGCCACCTGTCCTTCGCGAAGGGAAATCCATCCATCGCCTTCCATTTTTGCCAATATTAGTTCCGCGTCTTCTTCTTCGGTCATCCGCAGAAATTCCTCCACATTGAACAGCCCCCTTTCACGCATTGTCCATATAAGCTCTAAGATTTCTTCCCGCCGATGAGCTTCGCTCTTTTTCTCAGCATCATTCCCTCCCCTGCCAAACCTTTTCCGGCCCGGGGCAGCCGCTCCCCCTCTGGCTTGATTCATCGGCCTACCTCCTTTTCATCCTTTTTCTTCCCCAAAAATCTCTTCAAAAAATTTACCGTACCGGATTCTTCTACGAAGCGATAACGGCAACGGGGGCAACAAATCAGGCCGCAGTACTTCCCCAGCGGACAACTTCCGGAACATACGCCCTCCTCCTGGTGAAAATGATGCCCGCAAAGTGGACAGTGGAAGGTTTGACCTCTTTCTTCATTCATAACCTAACCCCCAGAGTTCGGAGCAAAAAGTTCAGTCCACCGCCGACCAGCAGGGCAAACGGAAAAATGAATACAGCCATGGCCAAGGCCTGCCGCAGTCCCCGTTCTTTTATGATCATGAAAAAATTAGCCACGCATGGGATAAAAAGCGTGATGGTAACCAAACTTACCACGATCTGAATCGAATCCAGTTCACCGGCTTTAGCCATGACAAATAATCCGGCTGCTCCATAATCCCTGCGCAGGAATCCTAAGAGCAAAGCTTGAGTTGCCTTGGCCGGTAAACCCAGAAATCCGACCACGATCGGCTCGGCCATATTCTGCAGGGCCATTAGCAGGCTCAGCCGGTCCAAAACAAATAAAAAAAAGGTGCCCAACAGAAACAGCGGAACAGCTTCTTTTAAGAACCACTCCAGGCGCGCCAAAGTCTTTATGAGGATATTATTAAGCGTAGGAATGCGTAAAGGCGGCACTTCCATAATAAAGTCGGCCCTCTCTCCGGGAATGAGCTTTGAGGCTAAAAAACCCACGCCTATCATAGTTCCCGCAACCACAAAAGCCCAAAGGGCGATGGCCTTAAACGACAATCCCGCGAACATGCCAACCATCACCCCTATTTGGGCCGAACATGGGACTCCTAAAGCCAGAAGCAATGTTACTATAATCCGTTCCTTTTTTGTCTCCAGTACCCGGGCAGTAAGGGTGGCCATGGTATCACAGCCCAGGCCTAAAACCATGGGCAGGACCGCTTTGCCACTTAGTCCCATAGCCCGGAAAACCCGGTTGACCATCACTGCCAGACGCGGCAGGTATCCTGAATCTTCCAGCAATCCAAAAGCAAAGAAAAAGGTTCCTACGATGGGCAGGACAATAGCAATCGCGTAAGTAAGCCCCATGGTCACTAATCCATATGGACCAACAAAAAAATCCTGAAAAAATGGCCAGGGGAAAAGGTATTCCACAACCCGGGTAGCCGCCGGGTTGACGGCCTTTCCAAATACTTCGTTCAATAAAAAATCTACCCCTATGCCCGCTCCGAAATCCCCGACCAATTTATACATGGCGTAAAGCGCCAGGAGAAGAATTGGGATTCCTCCAACGGCGTGGGTTGTTAAGTTACTTAAGGCGCTGGCCGCTATTCCCCGGCTACGCTTTTCTTTTCGGAAAACTTCCTCTAAAATTCGGTCCGCCGCCTTCAAGCGCTTCTGGTTGATCAAAAATCCCAGAGGCTCTTGATGCTGACTTTGCAATATACGGCAAATCTCTTCGATCTTCTGGATAACCTTTTCGCTTAGTCGGCAGTGCAGCCAATCTTTCAAGCTTTCGTCTCCAGCAATAAGCATTAAAGCCAGCGCCCGCTTTCCTTTTTGCTTCTCTGGGAGGAGATTCTCAATTGCTTTAACCCCTTCTTCAATTTCTGGATTATAGACCGGGCGAATTTGCGGGATATAACCTGCTTCCAAACCTTTCCCCAACCCATCCAGGCCTTTCCGGCGGGTGGCTATTGTTGATAATACTGGAATCTTCAATAATTGGGCTAAATCATCATGGTCAATCGTAATACCGCGTTCCTTAGCCTCATCTGCCATATTCAAGACTAATACTACGGATTTTTCCATCTCAGCAAGCTGCATAGTAATCAATAAACCACGGCGCAGGTTCTTGGCGTCGCAGACCTGGATGACTTTTAAATCTTCATCATTAAGAAGGATATCGCGGGTTACCCGTTCGTCTTCGGACATGGGGATGAGATTATTGATTCCGGGTGTATCTACAATAACCTGCCTCCGCCCTCCAACTTTGGAATTCCCCTGGACAATCTCAACTGTGGTTCCCGGATAATTGGAAACAGTTACATATTGCCCGGTCAACCACCCGAAAATCACGCTCTTGCCCACATTGGGGTTTCCCACCAGGGCGACTCTGGGAAAGGCTTCGCTCGTTGCGGTTTTTTTCCTTAAGGACTTATTCATGTGCGGCTTTTTCCTTAACTTTTTTTCCGGTCATCTCCTTTTTGGCCAGGCAATCCGCACAATGACCGTAAAGCTCCAGTTTATGGTCAAAGATGCGGAAGCCCTTTTTTTGGGCAATGCGCGACTGCAATTCCTCGATGCGCTCGCTGGCGAATTCCACGATTTTGCCGCAGATCAGGCAGATCAAATGATCATGGTGCTCGCCTTCGGTGCGCTGTTCAAAGCGGGCGGTGCGCTGGCCAAACTGGCGCGAAGAAGCCCATCCGCTCTGGGCCAGCAGCTTGAGGGTCCGGTAAACCGTGGCATACCCAATGCCCGGATTTTTCTGACGCACCCGCTGGCACAGCTCATCGACGCTCAGATGGTCCGCGGATTCCATAAACACCCGGGCGATCTCGTCGCGCTGGCGGGTGGACTTTAGCCCCCGTTCTTTTAAAAGCTGTTGAAAAGGCAATCCGGAAGTTTTTTCCATGGTCTTTGAGCCTCTTGCAAAAGTATTCTTTTGTGGTTCGACAAGCTCACCACGAACGGAAAAACTAAATAAATTCAACCTAAGCCCGGTCACCCTAAGCCTGTCGAAGGGTAAATTATGGACTTTTGCAAGAAGCTCCTTTTAAAATGATTTTGAAATTCATTATCAAAATATCACGCCCGGAATACCCTGTCAAGAAAATAATAGAAAATTCGTAACACTTTAGCTCTTTGAAGAAAGGGGTGTCCCCAGGGGCCAAGGGATTCCAGGGCCCGGGGGCCAGACCGGCCCTCAACAAAGGCTTTAATACCATTTTTTCAAATCGCTAAACTGTTACGAAAATTCAATTGCGGATTGGTGATCGACGTTCAGGTCTCAATTGGAGGTAAATAAAAAACCTGCTGGCAGCAGCCGATTAAAATTTCCATCTGTTGGCGTTCCCGCCGGCTGAAAGCGCTATCGCCGAAGAAACGGCCGTAGTAACCGTTCATGAGTAGAGTGGGAATCCTCTCGGCGTAAGAAATAAGTTTTTCAGCATTTCCCTCATGCAAGTAAAGGGAAACGTCGTTAATGGCCAGGCACGCCGGATCTTTTTCCTTAAGCGCCCGCAGGGATTCCTTGATTCTTTGGTAATTTCCCCGAGCCAGCGCCCTAATTTCTTCCTCTGTTTTGCCAGTAAGCCGGGGGGGCACAATCCGCGGAGAAAAATAGAATACCTGCTTTTTCTCTTCAAGAGATAGGGGAATCTTCCCTCCTACTCCCTGAACTTTTTGCGGCGCCAGATCGAGGATCGCTATGGGGCCTGTACAGCAGTTCATCAGGTTCCGCAGGATCTTCAGGGTTCGTTCTGTCTTCCCGGAGCGAACATCGCCGACGATAAGGGTTTTACGATTCAGGTATTCTTGGCAGCTCAAGGACCTTGGTCTTTCTTAAGGTTTTCAAGAGAAAATAGCCTATGATGGAGCCCGGGATGCTCGAAGCCATGAAGGCCGTAAAGAAGAAAACAAAAGCAAACTCTTTACCCATCAAAGGGCTAAGGATGAGGACCACCAGCAAAACTCCGATTACCCCCGTGCCCAGGGGCTCCGTCAAAGCCACCCAATCCTTGCGCATCCACCGGTACATTAAGCCGACCACGATCGCTCCGGGAATTCCGCCGGGGAAGGCGAAGATCGTCCCGGTCCCGATGGCATTCCGGATAATTCCGGCTATAAGGGCGGAAAGGGCGCCGTACCAGGGCCCGATTATGACCCCGGCCAGGGCATTGACCATGTGTTGAAAGGGAAACACTTTGGTTGGCCCGACGGGAAAATGAATTCCCGAAAGTAAAACGGCCAGAGCTGCAAAAAGAGCCGTGAGCACTAATTTTCTTACTTCAGTCATTTTTTCCATACGTTTTTTCAGTCCTTTGCGCTTTTGCCGCCTAAATCTCTCAAGACCTCATTCATCGCCCCGGTCCGGTATCCTTGCAGGTCCAGGGTGACGTAAGTGAAGCCGGCCTCTTTGAGCAAACGGATGGCCTTTTCGCGGAGATTGCTGTCGAGAAATTGATCGATCTCTTTAGCTTCCACTTCCACCCGGGCCAAATCCCCGTGGTAGCGAACCCTAAGTTGCCGGAACCCCAGGCTGCGCAAGCGTTCTTCGCCCTTTTTTACCTGTTCCAGGCGCTGGGGAGTAATTTCTGTTCCGTAGGGAAAACGGGAGGACAGACAGGCCAGGGATGGTTTGTCCCAGGTGGGCAGGCTGAGGGCCCGGCTTAGCTCCCGAACATCGGCTTTCGTCAGACCTGCTTCCATAAGCGGGCTGCGCACCCCGAATTCCCGGGCCGCTTCCATTCCCGGACGATAGTCCCCGGTGTCGTCCAGGTTGGAGCCATCTACTACCTGTTTCAGCCCTAAAGCTGCCGCTTTCTCCCGGCAGAGTCCAAAAAGTTCCTTTTTACAGTAATAGCAACGACGTGGTGTGTTGCCAGTGAAGTCGGGCATGGAAAGCTCGTTGGAAAAAACTTCCACCCAGCGAACACCCATTCCCTCTGCAACCCTTTTGGCCTGGAGGATCTCACTCTCCGGATAGGTGGGAGAAGAAGCCAGCAGGGCAACCGTTCCATCTCCTAACTCTCCGTGGGCAAGGCGCAAAAGCAACGTGCTGTCCACTCCCCCGGAGTAAGCCACCAGAACAGAGCCCATCTCCCGCAGGATCTTTCTGGCCTCTTTAAGCTTCTTCTTTAACGGCCCTGCCAAAAAATCGGTTATTCCCCGGTCGATTGTCCAATTTTTTTCGGTGGTCTCCATTTTCCCTTATTCCCGTCTATCCCACGGCTCCGAACAAACCCGTGCTTAAGTATCTTTCTCCCGTATCTGGAAGTACGACCACCACTACCTTCCCCCTACCCAGATCCCTGGCCACCTGGAGGGCCCCGCAGGCCGCTGCCCCGGAAGAAATTCCTACCAGCATTCCTTCTTCCTGAGCGATGCGCCTGGCTGTTTCCGCGGCTTCTTCATCCTGGACAGTGATAATCTGGTCAATTACCCCCCTGTTTAACACATCAGGAACGAATCCGGCGCCGATTCCCTGGATTTTGTGAGGTCCGGGATTACCCCCGGATAGAACCGGGGAACGGGTCGGTTCCACAGCTACAATTTTTACCCGGGTTAGTTTTTTCTTGAGCACTTCCCCTACCCCGGTGATCGTGCCGCCTGTCCCCACACCTGCCACGAAAGCATCGATCTTGCCGTCAAGCTGAGAAAGGATTTCCTGGGCCGTGGTTTCCCGGTGGATTTGGGGGTTTTCCGGATTTTTAAACTGCTGGGGCATAAAAAAATCTTCGTTATTCTGAACCAGCTCTTCGGCCCGCCTGATGGCTCCGCGCATTCCTTCGTTGCCGGGGGTTAATACAAACTCCGCTCCATAGGCCGCTAAAAGGATCCGCCGTTCTATGCTCATCGTTTCCGGCATGGTCAGGATGAGCCTGTAACCTTTTACCGCGCACACCATGGCCAGCCCAATTCCAGTATTGCCGCTGGTCGGCTCCACGATCGTAGTCCCTTTACGAACTTTCCCTTCCTTCTCCGCAGCCTCGATCATGGCCAGACAAATACGGTCTTTTACCGAACCGCCAGGATTATAGCACTCCAGTTTAGCCCAAACTGCGGCATCTTGCTTCTGCGGCAACCGCCTGAGCTGCAGTATCGGCGTTGAGCCAATCAAATTAAGGGCGCTCTCGGCTCTGCGCATGCTTTCCCCCATTCCTTTTATTGGATACCCGAAATTATACTGATTCAGTAAGGTTTTGTCAAAAATATATTCCAGCATAACGGTTTGCATAACTTTTTCCCTTATAGCTGAGCCTCTTGCAAAAGTATTTTTTGTGGTTCGACAAGCTCACCACGAACGGAAAAACTAAATAATTTCAATCTAAGCCCGTTCACCCTGAGCCTGTCGAAGGGTAAATTACGGACTTTTGCAAGAAGCTCAGCTTACTTATTTTCTATACTTTGGAAGGAGAGAAAATCCTTGACTTTCCGGCTGGCCTTCCTCTATGAATAATATGAGAAAATATCTACCTGCGCATACGGCAAAACGTTCCCCGGGCAGAGCTAAACAAGGATCAAAGATTGAAACTGAAACAGACGGCGGTCAAGATCTTAGACATCCTGGAAAGAGAATACCCGGACGCCCGGGTTACCCTCAATTTCCAAAACCCCCTGCAACTGCTCCTGGCCACCATCTTAGCCGCCCAATGCACGGATGAGCGGGTGAATCTGGTAACCAAGGATCTTTTCAAAAAATACCAGGACGTCGCAGATTTCGCCCGGGCCGGTCTTAACACCCTCGAAGCAGAAATCCGTCCCACGGGCTTCTACCATAACAAAGCCAAAAGCATTATCCGGTCTTGCCAAATGATCATCCAGAAGTTCAACGGAAAGATTCCCCGCACAATGGAAGAGCTTATATCCCTTCCTGGCGTGGGGCGTAAAACTGCCAATATCATCCTGGGCAACGCTTATGATCAACAGGCCATCGCCGTGGACACCCATGTGAAACGAGTCACCCACCGTCTGGGCTGGGCCAAGTCGGATAACCCCGATAAAATCGAATTGGAGTTAATGGGGGTTATCCCCCATCAACGCTGGACCATGGCCTGTCATCAGCTTGTCTTCCACGGCCGAAAGATTTGTATGGCCAGGAAGCCTCAATGCAGCGCTTGCCCCATCGCTCAACTTTGCCTCAAGGTGGGGATTGCTAGAAAAGAATAGGGGGAGAAAAAATGTTCCTGAAGCAAATGGAAGTGGGAAGGTTTTCAGTGTTTGCCTACCTTCTCGGCAATGAAGCCGCTGGAGCGGGTCTGGTCATTGATCCTGCCGACGATGTGGATCAGATCCTGGCCATCGCTAACCAGCAGAAGATCACCATCCAATACATCCTGAACACCCATGCCCATGTGGATCATATCATGGGCAATGAGGAGATGAAAAAAAGGACGGGAGCCAAAATCATTATCCACGAAGAAGATGCTCCCCTGCTCACCCGGACTCCTCGCAGCATACTCTCCATGTTCGGCGGCCGATCCTCTCCCCCGGCCGACCAGACAGTAAAGGATGGAGATTTGATTCGGGTGGGAGGCCTGGCCCTAAAAGTTCTCCACACCCCTGGCCATTCGCCGGGGGGAATGTGCCTACTGTGGGATCAGTCTGTTTTTACCGGAGATACTCTCTTCGTGGGGGGCGTGGGCAGGACAGACCTGCCGGGAAGTTCCTGGGCGCTCATGGCGCAATCGATCAAAACGAAACTTTTCACCCTTCCCGATGAGACGATCGTTTATCCCGGCCACAATTACGGGGCAGCCCCTACTTCCACGATAAAAAACGAGCGTCTTCATAACCCCTTTTTGAAATAAGTTCGGAATGCGGAGTGCAGAATGCGGAATTTAATTTTCAACCATTCCGCACTCTGCATTTAGTTTCCTCTCCTGATCCCGAATTTTTTCCTCATTTTATTTCCCCTCCCCATCTCCCTATCTCCCCATCCCGTATTTCATCCTTCATTCCACCTTCGTATCAATTTAGCGGTTTGAAAAAGTGGTTTTACCACCTTTGTTAAGGCCCGGGGGCCTGGGCGGAACGCGCCGGAAGCATCGGCCGGGTTTACGCTTGATCACGAAGAACCCCGCGTGTTTCCGCCGGAGGAGGCGGGGGGCATTTCCCCCGCCCCACTCGCGAAGAAATCAGCGCCTTATGATTCCAAGCGGGCCGTCCAGGCCTCCGGGCCACGGACTCCCTCGGTCCTTACGCCCCACCTCTTTTCAAAGGGCTAAATTGTTACCCACATTCTTATTACCCTACCCAGCGGACGACTGTTTCCAGCGGCTCCCGCTCGCTGCGGAAGTGATTGACCGGCGCATCCAAATCCGGATATCCAATGGCCATGCCTATGATAATCTGGTCGGATTCAGGAATTCCCGTGTGTTGCCGGACAACGTCCGCAAACCGGACGGACACGCCCAGGAAGCAGGTGCCCAGGCCCTTTTCAACAGCCAGCAAGGCGATGTTCTGGGCTAGCAGGCCAACATCGAAGATGGAATAGAGACCCAGCCTTCCATCGATATGCATATAGATGGCCTGAGGAGCTCCAAAAAATTTGAACATCTTCAGCATGTGTTCAGCTCTTGCGTTCTTATCACCTCGACCAATGCCCAATAATTCAAATAACTGTTTTCCATTTTCTTTATAACGCCGGGACAATACTTCTGGCCATTCGTTAGGAATGGCCACGTCCGTCCGAGGATCTTCTCCAGCCGCTGCTTTTCCCACACATTCTTTGATCATGCCCTGAAGGACCTTTCCCCCCACAACTGTAACCTTCCAGGGTTGGGTGTTGCCCCAGGAAGACGCCCGCAGAGCGGACTGTAAAACCCCTTTTAGGATTTCTTGAGGGACGGGTTTGGCCAGGAAAGCCCGGATACTCTTTCTTTTCTCAACGGCCTCAGTAACATTCATCTCTATCTTATCCCCTTTTATCAGTAGTTTCCAAGGATGCGAGATTACTTCGCATCTTCCTTGTCCTTGAGTCTTTTTTCCACTTATTGTAAAATATAACATAAAATTTCTGGAGGCCCCATCATGAAGTTCAAAGGCAAGGAGCAATGCTGGGAACGCATGAAATGCGCCAAGGATAAAGACGGCAGCTGTCCGGCCTATCCCAACTACGGCCGGTTATGTTGGCCTATTGCCGGGACGAAATGCCGGGGCCAGGTTCAGGGGATTCATGCCCAGACCATCCGAGACTGCGAAGCCTGTGATTTTTTTCAATCCGTAGTTTGGGATGGAATCTTATAAGCAGCTTTGTAGGGCCCTATGCCTGCCAATCTTCCCCCTCAATACAAAGAAGCTGAAGAACGTTACCGCCGGGCCAAGACCGGCGCGGAAAAAATTCTGGCCCTGGAGGAGATGCTGGCCGTCATTCCCCATCATAAGGGGACAGACAAACTCATTGGCCAGCTTCGCAAACGCCTTTCCCAGCATAAAGACGAGTCCAAACGCCGACCCTCCACCTCAAGGCAAATCGACCCTTTTGCCGTAAAAAAAGAAGGAGCGGCCCAGGTCGCGCTTGTGGGGCTGCCCAATTGCGGCAAATCCCAGATATTGGCTTCATTAACCAACGCCCTTCCGCTGATTGCCGATTACCCTTTTACCACCCGCCTTCCCCTGCCGGGAATGATGAAATTCGAAAATATTCAAATTCAAATGCTGGATTCTCCCCCTTTAATGGATGAATACGCCGAATCCGGGCTATTCAACCTCATCCGTAACGCTGATGCCTTGATGGTTGTCCTGGATTTGACCGAAGATTGCCCGGCCCAGATCGACCTGGTTCTGGAAGAACTCGACCGCCGCCGGATCAGAGTCTTAAAAAAAGGAGAAGAAAAAAGGAAAGAATTTGGCATCTCCTATAAACGAGCTGTTTTTGTCGGCAATAAGGCCGACCTGCAGGAAGCTAAGGAGCACTGCCGGAATTTTCTGAAATATTTTTCAGACGTGTACCCCGTCCTTTGTATCTCCGCTAAGGAAAATCTTAACCTGGAGGAGTTAAAGAAGGAGGTCTTTGGCGTCCTGGATACGGTCCGGGCCTACACCAAAGCTCCGGGAAAAGCTGCTGACCTGAACGACCCGGTGATCCTGCCCAAAGGATCCACGGTCCTTGATTTTGCCTCCCAGATTCATAAAGATTTCGTCCAGAAACTAAAGTTCGCGCGCATCTGGGGCGGGGAAAAGTACGATGGACAGATGGTTCAGCGTGATTATATCCTAAAAGACGGAGACATCATTGAACTGCACACATGAAGACCGTAAGACGTAAGTTGTGAGTCGTGAAATAGTAACGCCTCCCGCCTTACGCCTTACGCCTTGCGCCTTGCGCCTTACGCATTAAATTTTACTCTGGCTCACCGAAGGAAGCAATTGCTGGGGCTCTCCTAACAGAAATTCCCTTTTCTGGATCCAATCTTTCAAAATCTCCGAAATCTTCTTGGCCTTCGAATAACTGGACAGCGGAGTGGTGGGAATCTCTTTCCCGTTGAATTTAATCTTCCCGCTCTTGAGCTGCTTGTAGTTCACCTCACCCAGACTCTGGATGGGCCCCCCTTCCGGGTAGTCCTTGCTGTAATCCACAATCTGGGTGAAGATGTCCTCATCCTTCACGGCCGTGTACTGAGCGATTTCTTCATTCAGAAGAGGAATGGGCACTCCCACGCCCACGTTTAAGGTTGTACCATACCCTTGAAAACTAACTCCTACCAGCCATTCCGGGTTCATTAGCTTCATATCTCCCAGTACGGATAGCGTTCCCGCTGGCGTGCGGGGGACCTGGTTCGACCCTCTCTTCACGTTAGGATTATGCTGCGTCCCCCTCCAGACGATGAACCCCTGTCCGCCGCCTAAAAAGATCCTTGTTCCGATACCGACCGTTTTGTAAAGGGGGTCGTTCATCAGAGGGCTTAACTGGCCGGCACAACAATAGTTCGCATTACCGGCGTTGGGGCGCAAAACTCCCATGTAGGTATAAATCGTTTTGTCCGAAAGGTTGATGGCACAGTTATAGTTCTGGTAGGCATTGCGGGGATTGAAAAGGAAGATCTCGGGAATGGTCTTCAGGTTGATTTCTTTCTCCAGTTTCTTCCTTGGATAACAATCTGTCCCGTATGCTTCGGCGCGGAGGGTCACTGTTTTTCCGGCCACGAGATCCTGGATAACATGCCCCCCTCCATATTTAAATTCTCCCGGGAAAACCTTATTCAGGGGATCATCTTCGGCAGGTTCGGTTACGCCGATGTAAACATCCACTGCCGCCAGCCCAGCAAAAACCGACACATCATTCAGCCAGGCCTTGGCCGCTTTTATTCTCGGCTGGGAATGGCCGAAGTTCATGAAAGCCCCTGAAGAACACATCGGACCGAAAGTTCCGGTAGTCACAACGTCCACCTCCAGGGCCGCCTTGACCGGGCCTTTCTCTTCGACGATGTCGATGATTTCCTCGGCCGTAACTACGACAGCTTTGCCCTTGCGTATTTTTTCGTTGATCTCGGCAATGGTTTTATTCACTTTGTACAAACTCATTTCTTCCTTCTCCTTTCTTTTCCTCCCCTCCCATTATGGTTTTTTTGGAAAGCCTCCCTAAGCCTTGTCTTGGCAGGTTGATTCCTTAATAACAGACCTTATGAGAGAAGGATGGATTTTGACGGTTGTTTTTTTTCTGCACATCACCATATCCTCATCGCCCATGTCGCTTTCCCGATCCATCGTCCCCACCTCCTCTCTTTGGGAATAAAAAAAGCCCCCTCTTGGTTGATAAGAAGGGGCTTAATTCACTCCTATCCTATCTTATCTTCCAAGGTATCGCTACCCTGCTGGAGTTAGCACCAGCATCCCGCCTCAGGCGGGACCGGTTGCTGTGGCTTCTTCGGGCCAGTCCCTCCACCACTCTGGATAAGATGACTGTCGTTACTCTATATTAACTTGATAATCCTTGTCAAGATAAATTTTAAAAATTTTTAAAAAATCCCCTCGGCGTCATTGTGAATAAAGCCGGGCGGATTGAAGCAATTTCTTTTTCCGTATCAGTTTAGAGTTTTGAAAAAATGACGGCAACGCCTCTGTTTGGGCCCGGGGGCCAGGCCGGAACGCGCCGGAAGCATCGGTTGGGTTTCCCCTTGTCTTCGAGGATAAAAGCCCGTTTCCTCCGGAGGAGGCGGGTGTATCTTCCCCGCCCCATCCACGGAGAAATCAGCGCCTTATGATTCCAAGCGGGCCGGTCTGGCCCCCGGGCCCTGGAATCCCTTGGCCTTGGTGACACACCTTTCTTCAAAGAGCTAAAGTGTTACCTTTTTCCCAATTCAAATAAAATACATGAAGCGATGATCCAGTTGCTTCTCTACCCCCAGATCCTTAGCCATTTTGCACATTCTCTCAACTGAAATCGAATCCAAATACTCGGTAAGACGCTGTCCCGCTTCCCGCCAGATCACTTGGGCCACGCACCTCGATTCCTTCCGGCATTTTTTCCTCCCTTTGGAGGGCCGGATGCAGAATACCGGGTCTATCGATTCATCTACGGCCCGGATCACATCGCTGACCGCGATCTTCTCGGGTTTACGGGCTAAGTAATAACCTCCCTTGGGGCCGCGGATGCTTTTCACAATCCCCGCGCGTTTTAGCTTCTGAAAAATCTGTTCCAGATACCGGGGGGTAATTTCCTGCCTTTTAGAGATCTCCTTGATCTGGGTGGGCAATCCCCCCGAATGATAGGCAATGTCAAAAATAGCCCGAACTCCATACCGGCTCTTCGTTGACAGTCTCATGATTTCCTCCCGTCAATATGGAGCCTTTATATAAAACCTTATTAAAAATGTCAAGATCGAAAAATATTCGGATCATCTCCAAATTAGTTGATCGAATATTTCATCAAAATTAGGTAAGGGCTCGGAAGGAAAGGCAGATTGCGCCGCAAGCATCGGCGGGATATTCGCTTCCCTACTCCACCTGGCTCGCCTTCCGCAAAGCGAAGCGGGGGCGGGAAAAGAAAGGTGCGGAGGATAGAAGAACACCCCCGCCCAAGCTTAAGAGGGATACGTGCCTCATGATTGCCAGCAATATGACTTTCCTTCCGAGCCCCTGAAAGTACAGGGCATTTTACCCATCCCGGCTCTCTGCACCTCAACTAATTTGGAGATGATCCAAATATTATTCGACAACCTTATACCCGGCATCCTCGATAGTCTTGCGGATGTTTTCCAGGGAAATATTTTGCGTGTTCTCGAAGGTAGCCTCCCCCTTCACTAAATTTACCCGTATGTCCTTAAGACCGGCAATTGTGGTCAATGCTTTAGTCACTGACATAACGCAATGCTGGCAAGTCATTCCTTGGATCTTTATTTTTTCCATTGCCTTCCTCCCTCCTCATAAAATTTCTAAACACGGCCGGAGAAACTGCGGATATACCTAAGATAGCAGTTCAGGCCTCATCTTGTCGAATTCATCCTTGATGGTCTCGTAAAAAGTCGGAATTCCCTTCATTATGTCATTCCGGCGAAAGCCGGAATCCAGTCTTTTCAAATAGTTATAAGTTCTCTGGACTCCGGTTTTCACCTGTCTGCCAGGCACAGGCAGGCCGGAGTGACGACTTTTTACGAAGCCATCAATCTTTAATAATATCCCTAAAATCTCCCCTCCCCTGGTGGGGACAAGGGGGAGGGGATCGGATGAAAATTTCAAATATCTTTGGCTAAGACTTTAAGCAATTTCCCCTTCCCGTCCCCTTCCTTGTAAGAGCATGATCCACACGCTACTCAGGTACGTTGTTTATGCTTATGTTGTCATCCTGGTAGCCCACGATCCGGCCGGGATTTCCCACCACAACGGCGTTATCCGGGATATCTTTCGAGATAACCGCGTTAGCCCCTATGGAAGCGTTATTACCGATCGTGATTTTTCCAAAGATTTTAGCTCCAGGCGCGATGTATACGTAGTCTCCTATGCTGGGGAGGCCCTGCCGGAGTGTACCCAGCCTCCCCTCGCCGATGGTCACCTGCTGTGAGATATTGCAGTAGTCTCCGATAACCACGGGTCCGATGAAAATCCCTCCGTAATGGCCGATATACAATCCCTTTCCGATCCTGGCCCCGATATCGATATGAATACCCAGAATAACGGAGCAAAACCGATACAGGATCCAGACGAAGATCAATTTCAATGTTGTCCGCAGGATCGGGTTTTTGATTTGGCCGATGGCCTGACAGATTCTGAAGAGAACTCCGAAGAGAAGACCTTCCGCGAAATAGCATGCCTTGATGACCTCCCAAAAGCTGAAAACACGGGAGCCTATATAACGTTTGACGTCTTCCTTGATTAGCATCCTCAAGGAGATTTCTTCCTTCATGGCTCAAGCTCCGCGTTTAAGTTGCAGGCGTTTCATTCCATACGTTCCGCAAGAAAGATCAGGAGTTGCTCGGCGGCAATCCTGCGGCCCTGGGCGTTCAAATGGCCGCCGTCGTCAGTGTATTCCGGGGCCAAACAGTCGTATTGCTTTCCATCTTTTGCATATGATGCCCGTGACCCATCGGGACGCGTAGATTCAATCTTCGCCAGGTCGAAGATTGGCTCTTTGCCCCTGTACGTGCTTCTGAGGAGGTCATTGAATTCGCCCCGCTTTATATTATCCTTGTGGCCGCCCAGAGGCTTGCCGAGGAGTTTTTTGATCCACGCCTTTATTCCGGTCTGCACCGTTGTCAGAGGAACCGTGATATTCAAGAACATCACATCCGGCCGGGCTGCTTTCAACCGGGACAGATGCTCCCGGTAATTCCTGAAAAGCTTTTGCACGTCCGTGTCGGCCGTTATATCCAGATAACATAATTTGAAAAAGGCGATGTCCGTTTTCTCCCCGAGTCCACCGAGAACCAGCGCACTGAAAGCGTCTATTTTACTTTGAGGTTTTGTATTCGAGCCGATCTTCGCATGGAGAAACGCCGGATTATTGAAAACCTCCGGCGCTGTGCCTTCGACGATTCTCAAATGAATATACCCATATTCCCCCGCAAGATCCCCCAAACCTGCGATGATGTTGGCGCCCACCGACTGATGGCCAAAGAAAATCCTTTTGCCTGCAAGCTTTTTCCAGGAAGATGTGTTGACATCCGTCAGTGCAGGAAAGGCAGAACCTTTTTCTTTCATATCTCCTCCGGGGCAACCGATTATTCCCAGCAGGCCGACCAGGATAAACAGGGCCACTCCCCACCGCGCTAACGTGCAATGCGCTCTCCTGGTCATCGTCTACCCACCCTCGCCCGAGGGATCGATCCCGGTTACACAGTTCCGACTGAGTTTGCTTTTGTCAATTTTCCCGTGGGCGGATTTGGGCAGCGCAGGCAGGAACTCCACGTATTTGGGCACCATAAAGGGCTCGAGATGATTCCGGCAATGTTTCAGTATCTCCTTTTCCGCCAACCGGACACTTTTCATGGGAATAATGAAGGCTTTGATGGCCTGGCCAGCAACCTCATCCGGCACACCAATGACAGCCGCCTCCGATACTTCGGGCATTTTACACAACACGTTTTCGATCTCCTTGGGGCTTACCCGTTCACCCATGGTTTTGATAAGGTCATCTTTTCGTCCCACGAAGTACAGAAAACCTTCTTCGTCCTTCCGGAACAGATCTCCCGAATAGAGCAGTATTTCCCCGGGCTTCTTTCCCGGCCGAAAGGTGCGCGCGGTATCCTCGGGGGCATTCCAGTAACCCTGCATCACATTTGGTCCCCTTATGACGAGCTCGCCAACCTTGCCCGGACCCAATTCTTGGCCCTCTCCATCGACGATGAAAACTTCTGTATTGGGCATGGGTATGCCCACGGATTCGGGCCTCCGATCCAGCTGATCGGGAGGCAGGTAGGAAACGCGCTTGCATTCCGTCAAACCGAACATGGAGTATATTTTTGCATGGGGGAACAGCGTCCTGAGCTTGCGGATATGCTCGACGGGTAAGGCAGCGGCTGTATTTGTCACATAGCGGAGGAAACTGAAATCGGATCGGTTGAGGTTCTCCATCCGGAGTAGAATCGCAGCCATGCTGGGCACGATAGGGAAACCCGTTACCCGCTCTTCAACCAGCCGTTCGACAGTGCGGAACGGGTAGGCGAACGATTTCTCGAGAATCACGGTCCCGCCGAAGTAAAACGCCATCAACACCTGGTAGAGGCCATAGTCGAAGGAGAGAGGCAGCACATCGAGGACGATATCCTCTTCAACGTTTTCAAGATACGTGGTGATGCTTTCCACCGCTGCAACCACATTGTGATGGGCGGACATCACCCCTTTGGGTTCTCCGGTCGATCCTGAGGTATAGATGAGAGCGGCGAGGTCGGAGTCGGTGTCCGCTGCCGGCAGAACCGTCGGGCTGCCGTGCTCGAGCAGGGAGGACCAGGAAACAACAGCCCTCGATTGTGTTTGAGGTATGGCCATGAAACGGCGCTGGTCTTCGTGTTCTTCATAGCACAGAATTATATGTTCGAGTTCAGGGAGTTCGGGCAATGCCTCTTTTAATATGCGAGCCTTGTTGGTCTGAGTGATCACCGCCCGGGCACCCGAATCCCTGAGAATGAGATTGAGCTTCCCGGCTTTCAATGTCGGGTTGAGTACCATGAAAACGGCGCCGGCCTTCATGGCGCCGAAGATTGAAACCACGGATTCAAACGAATTGTCGAGAAAGATGGCCACCCGGTCCTGCCGTTTCACGTTCATCTCCACCAGCGACGCGGCCAGCCCGTCTGCGGCGTTGTTGATTTCTTCGTAGGTCCAGCGCTGCTCGCCGCATACCAGCGCTACTTTTCGGGGCAAACGCTCAGAGGACCTTTCCAGGAAATGATTGACCCGCATGATCACCTCACCAGTTCATTGATTCTACGGAGCTTGCCCTTCGGGGGCTTGCAGATAGAATTCAGGCTTCCAGGGTCGGCGGCGTACTCCGGAGGTGCCAGGTTGCTTGTTCCTTGGCCCTGAAGTCCTTGAATACTCTTTCGATCTCCTCTTTCTTTAAACATAACTCCCTAACAATCTGATCCACGGGCACAGCATGTTCGTACCCGTAGAGGAGAAGATCCAACAGATTGTAATCGAGACAGAAATAGAATTCCTTGTCCGTGACCGGCAGGCTGTAGGTGTCCGGACTGGGTGCGCGGTGAATGATCTCTTCGATGACGCCCAGAGAATTCGCCAATTGATATACCTGCGTTTTATAAAGATGGGCCAACGGCTCGATGTCCACCCCGCCGTCGCCGAATTTTACGAAAAAGCCCTGTGCGGTCTCCGACCTGTTCGTCGTGCCGGCTACGAGGTATTTTTCCCTTTCTGCATAGTGATAGAGAAGCACCATTCTCACTCTCTGTTTCACGTTCTGGCAGGCGGAGACCTGCTGCCACCGGGAGCTTGAGATCCTTTTTTTCTGTCTTTTTCCTGCCGGGTCTTCCATGGTGATGGAGTAGTAATTCAAGCGATCTTGTTCCAGGAGATTCTGGGGCAGGGTGACATGAAACCTGCATGCATCATTGAATTCGGGGAAGATCTCTTTAATAACTGCATTCCGGCGCTCGTAAATGCCAAAGGAACCCAGGTAAGCTGTAATGTCTTCTTTGATCGTCCTGATGCCGAGCCGCTCTGCCTCCTTACGGCCGTACTCCAGGCTGATGGGATTCGATTCCTTCTCCGGAAGAAGCACCCCAAGCACCCTGTCCTTTCCCAGGGCGCGGACACATAATGCGGCCGTAACAGCGGAATCTATACCTCCACTCAAACCGACCACGGCTCCTCTCCTTTTGAAGCTTCCGTGTGTCATGCGGTGTATGAATTCGGTAATCCTGAAAATTTCCCGTGCAGGATCGATGTTTAGCACTGTCGTGGAAAAAGTCATATCAGTTTTCCTGTTTTTTCTCGATGTACCGCGCAATCCGGGCGATGGAGTCCAGGTTTTCGGGGACGAGATCCTCGTCCTCGACCACAATGCCGAACGTTTCTTCGATAAAGGAAACGAGCTCGAGAACACCTGTGGAATCCATGACGCCGCTCTCGAGAAATGAAGTATCTTCCTTAAGATTGCCAGTATCCTCGAAGAGGAAGTTTTCGATGATGAACTTTCGGATCACAGTGGCGATGTTCATTTCCCTGCTCCTTTACAAAAGGATCGCGATTCGGCTCCAGCTTCCAGTTTTTTCTTTATGTAATCGAGATGAGCGGCATCAGGCCGGGATGAGAGACGCTCCAGGCCTTCTGATCTGGTCATACATCCTTCTCGTACCAGACCCGCGATCTCAAAGGCGTAGGGATGGAACCTATGTTGTTTTATGTGCATTTCGATGGCGAAGTCGTTTAAAAGACAGTTGGATGAATTCGACCCCGTATCCTCGGGAGGGATCCAGCCCAGCGTGCCGACAGCATCGAGGATGGTTTCCTCGCTATAGTCCAGAAACGCAAGGGGGTGAATGATGTAGGGGAAACGGTCGCTTTCCCGCGACGGATCGGTTTTGAAATGGTGATCTTTTAGAAGATACGCAGAAAGACGGTCTCCGATTAATTTTTCGAACGAAACGCTTACAGCTTCTTGCATTTTTCGGAGCATCGCCGCGTTCGTTTTGAAAACGGAGGATCGCAGAGGGGCCTGACCGGGAGACCAACCGTAAAAGATCATCGGCACCCGCATCTCGATGGAAATTTTTATGAGCAGGGATTTGACCAGATTCATGCAGGAATTACAGATGGCGCTGGCCCGTTCCAATGCCTTGATGGGATAGACATCCATGACCATCGATCTGGAAAAGAGCGTGCGCAGGGTGTCCGTGCCGGGGCGAAAGGCGCAATGGTCTATATCGAGTCGGCCCGTGACGTTCTGGATGTTTTTCACAGCTTTCGGGGAAACGAATCCGTGATCGACGGTGATGGCAAGGAGCTTTAGGCCGTAGGTTTCCTTCAGCAGCTTCAGGGTGTACGTCGAGTCCTTTCCCCCACTGTATGCCAGGAGCGCGTCATACGGGTCTTTTCCTTTTAACCGCTGCAGTATCTCCTGGAATTTGGCGTAAAATCTGTCCCGCTGGTTATCGCGCTTCTCCGTTTTGTCATGCTTTGAGCAATAGGAGCAACGACCCTGATCATCAAATGTGATGCCGGGAAACGTCTCGGGAAGGACACAGGTTGTGCAGATTTTCATGTGTGCCTAAAGATAATGAGATTCCGTTCAATGCTGACAGGAGCGACAATCGAAGGAACGACTGGATCCATACGAGCTGATGCCCAGTTGTCTTTCACCAGGGTGATATTGACTATAGTCCTTTTTTAGGGAAAAAGTAATCATGACTAATCCGAATGGATAACCTTTTGGGGCTTTTTTAGCTGGGCGATGATATTCGTTCGGAGCATTCTCAATCTCCTTCCCATTAATATCCTGATCCATATGAGTTCGATTAGAACAAGAGGTGGAATCATCGCAAATTCCGCACTGCTGAGAATCATCCTAATTTTTTCGACTCTAAATCCACCTTTTTGTGCCAACTTCTCGATTCTTGATTTTGAATTCATTTTATAATATGTCGGAAAGACATCCTCCTTTTTACGGTTCTCTAATAAATAAGCTAATCGGGCCTTTATGACATTGGGCATCAACCTTGCTATGATGGTGGTATAACCAAAGATATTGGGTGTATGAAATATCAATCTTCCTCTTGGTTTAAGGACTCGATATATTTCAGCCAATTGAATTTCTGGATATTGCAGATGTTCAAAAACCATATTCGCTGTAATAACATCAAAGGAATCGTTGGCAAAAGGAATGACACATATATCACCTCTGATGCGATTTTTAATCGTCCGGTGATTTCGAAGAGAATTCAAATCCGCATCCAACCCTGCGACCACCTTACATTTTTGCATTAATTTTTTCTCTTCTCGATAACGCCAGGGGGGTAACAACTGGTGTCCACAGCCGAGGTCCAACCATGTATCACTCTCGATGCAGTAAGATTTAATTATATCTTCATAACACTACTGTCCAAATAAAAATTTTAACATAACATAAAACGCTATGACTTCATTGGATAATTGCAATATTTTGTACGGGAACGATTTGAATTTTGAAAAAGGCTATACTCCCCTAAAAAAGGAGGTGGCCAATGAATCGAGGTCGTACAATCTTCGCACAAGCCATGC
>Ga0194125_10000263_pt1 | contig 86687 bp, 75 predicted proteins | sample TA2KigC250mmetaG_FD_148626 | JGI IMG/M metagenome (GOLD analysis project Ga0194125, IMG submission 148626) | Freshwater microbial communities from Lake Tanganyika, Tanzania - TA2015034 Kigoma Deep Cast 250m | ecosystem: Environmental > Aquatic > Freshwater > Lake | place: Tanzania: Lake...
GCATGGCTTGTGCGAAGATTGTACGACCTCGATTCATTGGCCACCTCCTTTTTTAGGGGAGTATAGCCTTTTTCAAAATTCAAATCGTTCCCGTACAAAATATTGCAATTATCCAATGAAGTCATAGCGTTTTATGTTATGTTAAAATTTTTATTTGGACAGTAGTGAGCTTTTATATTTCCTAAAAAAACTTAAAAAGGAGGGAAGACATGAAAAAACAGTTTAGATTCTTTTGGGCCATGGGCCTGATGTCAGCTCTTTTTCTTTTGGCTTCAGGCAGCTCCTCCCTGGCAACTGCTGACACCATCAAGGTCGGGGTAATGTACAGCACCACGGGAGTGGGTGCGGCAGTGGGAAAGATTCAGATCGACGGGGCTAAGTTAGCCATCAAACAGGTCAACGAAAAGGGGGGTCTGACCTTAAGAGGCAAGAAGGTCAAGATTGAACCCGTGATCCGGGATGACGAAACCAAACCGGATGTGGGCGTTCGCAGACTCCGGGAATTCCTGAACGACAACATAACAGTCATTGTGGGCGGAACCTTCGCTCACGTCAGCACAGCCATCAATGAGCAAATCAAAGGCGGTCAAGCCTATTTTATGGCTACCAATGGCGTTGCCGAAAAGGTCTTCAGTAAGGCGGAAAAGGCTCCTTATTACATTTCTACCCTGGGCGCAGTGGATGGCATTGGAAGAATGTGTGCCGATTATGTTTCCAAAACATACAAACCAAAGAGCGTGACCCTCTTCCTTCCCGATTACGCCTATGGCCGGGGAGCGGCGGAAGGAGCCAATAAAGTATTCAAGAGCAGATACCCTCACATCAAAGTGAGTGAGGTCTGGTCCCCTGTAGGAGCTCCTGATTTCACCTCCTATATAATCAAGATCAAAGAAGCCAAACCAGACGCGGTGATGATGGGCCACTGGGGCGCAGACATCATCAACGCCCTTAAGCAGGTCCATGAGCTGGGCCTGAAGAAAGACACAAAAGTTTTCTTCAACTCCATCATCACGACTCTGGCCTTAGGGGTTCCTCCGGAAGCGCTCGAGGGTGTAACCATGGGTATGTGGTGGTTTCACGACTTGACTGGACTCAAAGATACGGAAACAGTTAAGGCGGTCGACGAGCTGACCAAAGCATGGAGATTAGAATATGGTGAACCGCCCGATCCCTTCGCGGTTTTTGCTTACCTGGGCATGCTGGAAACCCTGCGCGGGATCGAACTGGCCAATTCTGTGGAGCCGGATAAAGTTTATAAGGCTCTAATGGGCAAACCGGATTTTATGAGCGTCAAAGGCCCGGCTAAATGGCGGGTAGATGGCCGGCCGGATTATAAATACGCCAAATTTATCGTTGACGGCAAGGGCCCCAAGGACAAAAGAGACAAATGGGATATTGCCAAAGTAGCCGATATCTATACTGGCGAAGAGCTGTGCCTGCCCTTGAAAGAAATGGGGTGGTAATAACAATGCGGAATGAAAGTTCGGAGGTCGGAGTGATGGGTTAGGAATCATAAGCGCCGTGAGTAAGGAGTTGAAAAAATCTTCGCTCCGAACTCCGAACTCTTAATAATGAGGACAGCATGTCTGAAATCTTAAAAGCAGAAGGCCTTAGCAAAAATTTCGGCGGCCTCATTGCCGTAAACCAAGTGGATTTTCAGGTTCAGCCGGGGGAGACGGTGGGTATCATCGGCCCCAACGGGTCTGGAAAGACGACCTTCTTTAACCTTCTTACCGGATTTTTTCCCCCTACAGCGGGGCGGATCATATTCTTCGGGAAGGATATTTCCCGCCTGACAGCCAGCCGGAGGGTGCTGCAGGGAATGGTCAGGACCTTCCAGCTGGTTTCGGTCTTCAATTCCATGACCGTCTGGGAAAACCTGGTCCTTTCCAGCATTCGCTTCCAAAAAAACCATACCTCCTTTAGCAAATTTCTATTATCGCCGGCTAACAACGAAGGCATCAGAATGAATTGCTTCCAGGCGATGAGAACGGTAGGCCTGGAAAGCAAAGCCACGACCCAGACCGCCGAGCTTTCCTATGGGTCCAAGAGGCTGTTAGAGATTGCCATTGCCCTTTCCCTGAATCCCCGGCTTCTCTTGCTGGATGAACCCCTGTCGGGGCTGAGTGATCTGGAAATCAACGACGTTCTTAGCCTTCTTAACCGGATCAAGAAGAACCTGACCCTGGTCATCATCGAGCATAAACTATCCAAGATCGTAGATTTAGTGGACCGCCTGGGTGTCATGAATGAGGGAAAATTCATCTGTGAGGGAAAACCCGACCTGGTGCTTAGCGATAAAGCCGTCAGAGAATGTTACTGGGGAAAAGCAGGAGCAGAAAGGTAAGGATATGTTCGCAGTTAAACATTTAGATGTAGCCTATGGCCATGCCCTGGTGCTGCACGACGTTTCCTTCAATGTCCGGAAGGGACAGATGGCCTTCTTTATCGGGCGCAACGGGGCGGGGAAGACCACTCTCCTAAAAACCATCATGGGTTTGATGAAGCCCCGGAAAGGCTCCATCACTTACCAGGGAAAGGAAGTCTCGGGGGTTCCTCCGGAGGAGCTTTATGCGCAAGGGTTGAGGTACGTCGCCCAGGAAAAGAAAGTCTTCGGAAACCTCACGGTTAAGGAGAATATCGAGATCGCCGCCTATGCCAGCGGGGAGCCACTGGACCGGGCCCTGGAGAAGATGACCGCCATCTACCCCAAGCTTACAAACTTCATGAAACTGAAGGCCGGCCAGTTAAGCGGGGGGCAGAGACAGATCTTGCTGGTGGGGCGAGCCCTGGTGGGAGCCCCCAAACTCCTCTTGATCGACGAACCGACTCAAGGGTTGGCCGCCGTGGTTATTGAAGATATAGCAACGATCCTGAAAAACCTGAAGGATCAAGTTTCAGCCGTCATTGTCGAGCAAAACCTGGCCATAGTTAAAGAGCTGGCAGACTGCGTATTCATTTTAAAAGAAGGAAAAATCGCCAGGGAAATTGTCGAAAAAACAGAGATCGCGGACACGAAGGGGTTAGAAGAGTATCTCTAAGGATTGAGATCATTTTGAGGCGTGAATGTTCAAGAAGGAGGAAACATTGAAACCAGGGACCGATCCAGGCCCATTAATTACGGCTGAGGAATTTAGCCATCCAAAATCCAGGCTGGCAGGATATGATTTTCTAATCATTGCGGGGGCTTTCCTGTTGCTGGCTACCATCTTCTCCACTCACCGGGTGACGGATTTCATGATCTTTTGCATCTTTGCCATGTCCTTCGACCTGATTTATGGATACATGGGGCGTCTTTCGTTCGGCCATCTGCTCTTTCTGGGGACGGGGGCCTATTCTTCCGGACTTTTCATCAAGTATTTCCACGGGAATCCCCTTCTGGCCATGCTGGTGGGGATCGTGGCGGCCGCGTTACTGGGGATGTTGGTCGGCGCCATCGTGGTCCGGGCGACAGGGGCCTGTTTTGCCTTGATGAATTTGGCTTTCAATTCCATCGGCTTCTTCCTCGTTCTCTCCCCCCTTCGAGGAATCACCAACGGAGAAGACGGGTTTGGAATCCACGCCCTGAGTGTCGGGTTCTTCAATCCTGCCAGCAAGATTAGCATGTTTCTTTTCGTCCTCTTCTTTCTGCTATTGGTTTTTTACCTCCTCAAACGCCTGACTTCTTCCCCCTATGGAATAATGATCCGGTCGATCAAAGAAGACGAAATTAGGGTGAAGTTCCTGGGGTATAACACCTATTTTTATAAATGGCTCACTTTCGTGATCGCTGCCTCCCTGGCGGGCTTAGCCGGCACCCTAACGGCTTTGAATTACAAATATGTCAATCCCAACGTGATGGATGTGCACGGGAACGTAGGGGTGGTCTTCGCCTGCCTGATCGGCGGAGCGGGAAGATTATATGGATCGATCGTGGGGGGGGTGGTTTACATGCTGATCAGCAATTTTTTACCCATCTACATTCATCGCTGGGAGATGTTTCTGGGTATTTCGTTACTCATCATTGTATTTAAGTTCCGCAAGGGAATTTGGGGATACATTCAGGAAATGGAGGAAGTCCGGAAAAGACAAAAGGTGGTGCCCGAAATAGCAGGGAAGGGAGTGGCGCAAAGATGACTTTAACAATTTTATACGGATTTACCATTGGGGCCATTCTTTATTTTATCTCTATCGGCCTCTCGCTCACCTTTGGAACAATGCGCGTGATCAATTTTGCCCACACCCTGACCTACTGTATCGGGGTGTACATGCTCATTACCTTCATTTCCCTCTTCAAAGGTAATTTTTTCCCTTCCGCCATCCTGGCCATCCTCGCGGTCATTCCCATCAGTTATCTTATCGAAAGATTTATCATCCGCAGGCTCTACGGGGAATCCCTCGATTATACTTTCATCGCCACTTTTGCCATTACCCTAATCGGGGTGGATTCCATAAAATGGATATGGGGGGTAAACCCGCTGCCTTTGAGCGATCCCATCGGAACCCAATTAAATCTCTGGGATTTTACCTTTCCAGTGTACCGGGTGCTGATTGTAACTATTGCCATCGTCCTTTTTTTCGCCCTCGAATTATTTTTTAAGAAGACCATCGTGGGGAAAATCGTAGTGGCGGCCCTGGAGGACAAAGACGGAGTGAGGTGCCTGGGAGTGAAAGTGGAAAGGCATTTTTTGATTGTTTTTATCCTGGGAAGCGCCCTGGCGGGATTGGGAGGGGTGCTCTATGCTCCCATCAGCTCCGTCCACCCTTACATGGGGCTTGGGATCCTCCTGCTCTGCTTTGCCGTAGTTATCGTGGGAGGAATGGGAAACTTAAGGGGGACCTTTGTTTCGGCCTTTTCGCTGGGGATGGTCATGGCCATTACGGCCAGGTACTGGTCCCAGGGGGCTGAAGTCATGGTGTTCATCGTGATGGCCGTTGTCCTTATGTTCCGGCCGATTGATATATAAGACTTTCAAATTCGAAATCCGGTAACACATTAGCTCTTTGGAAAAAGGGGTGTTGTAAAGGCCAAGGGATTCCAGGGGCCGGGGGCCAGAACGGAATCCGCCTTAGGCGGAGAATCATAAGGCGCTTATTTCTCCGCATATGGGCGGGAAAGAACCCCCGCCTCCTCCGGAGGAAAAGATCTTCTGTCTTCGTGGCCAAGCGGAACCCCAACCCATGCTTCCGGCGCGTTCCGCTCTAACCCCCGGCCCTCAACAAAGGCTTTCATACCATTTTTTCAAATCGCTAAACTGTTACGAAATCCGAAATACAAATGACCGAAACAGAAAAGAGTGATGTAGGGGCGCACTACCGTGCGCCCGGTTTTGAATTTGGAATTTTGATGGCCTCGTAAAAAGTCGTCACTCCGGTGAAAACCGGAGTCCAGCAGTTTGATAACTCCCTTAAATAACTGGATTCCGGCTGGAGTTTATCCCGATGAAAATCGGGGCCGGAATGACGGGGAAAGGGGCTTTCGGACTTTTTACGAGATCATCAATTTTGGTCTTTTGGGTTTGTTGGGAATTTCTGTTTTCGAGATGCGGATTTACGCGGTGTTACCCTAAGAAAAGAATGACCGGCTTGATTCATATCTTAATCGAGCCAACCGGAAGAAAGGGGGGTCTTATGAAGGGTGTATGGGGAAAAGTGTTGAAAGTCGACCTGACCAACGGGACCTGCAAAGCGGAGGCTTTGCCGGATAAAGTTTACGAATATTTTCTGGGCGGCGCCGGAATGGCGGCGTACTACATGTGGAAGGAATGCCCCGCCGGCACCACGGCTTTCAACCCGGCCAACCGGCTCACCTTTGCCGGCGGCCCCATGACCGGCATGAAGCAGACGGGGGCGGCCAAATGGACCGCCGGAGCGATTTCCCCGGCCTTCAACCTGAATGCCGACTCGGCGGCCACGGCCAGCTTCGGCATTGAGATGAAGGAGACCGGCTACGATGCCATCGTCGTTCACGGCCGATCCGAAAAGCCGGTCTATTTAGTGGTCGAGGATGGGAAAGCCAAGCTCAAGAGCGCCCGGAAAATGTGGGGGAAGAACGCCTACGAGACCGAGGATATGATCAAAGATGCGGAAGGAGGGGACTTTGAAGTCGTAACGATCGGGCAGGCTGGAGAGCGGCTTGTCCGTTGTGCGAACATTCAAACCCGGAAGAAATCGTTCCTCGGCCGCTGCGGCCTGGGGGCGGTGATGGGGTCCAAGTCCTTCAAGGGGATTGCGGTTCGCGGCTCTCAGAATTGCTCGGTTCATGACCCGGCCGAGATCAACCGGCTCAACAAGGAAATCAACCGGAAGGTGGCGGAACTGGACGCCGCCCAACCTGAATTTCTGCAGTTTAAACGATTGGGAACAGCGGGAGCGACCCAGCTCTTCGCCCCCCAGGGAAATCTCCCCATCAAGAATTATTCGCTGCCCAATTTCCCGAGCGGGGAGAAAAATTTGCACGGGACAGAATATGTGAAGAAGCTGAATGCAAAGCCCTGGCCGTGCAAATACTGCGTCATGCAATGCCATAACCTTTGTGAGGTCAAGAAAGGACCTTATGCCTACAAAGGGAAGGGGCCGGAGTACGAGTCCTTTGCCATGATGGGTTTCAACACCATGGTGGATGACATTGAAGCCGTTGCCTATGCCTGTGAACTGGCCAACCAGTACTCCATGGACTGCATTTCCTTAGGGGTCATTATTGCCTTCGCGATGGAATGCTATGAAAAAGGAGTCATCAGCCAGAAAGACACCTACGGTCTCCCCCTGAAATGGGGCAACGCAGAAGCCCTGGTGGAGATGACCAAGAAGATCGGGGAACGCGCGGAGGGGTTGGGATACCTTCTGGGCGAGGGCTGCAAGATTGCCGCCGACAACCTGGGCAAGGGTTCGGATGCCTGGGCCGTGCAGATGAAAGGGCAGGAAATCGCCGCTCACAACTGGAGGGCCCAGTATATTTCCGCCCTGAACTACTGCACCGGCGTAGCCGCCGGCCCCAACCACGAACGCGGGAATTCGCAGCATATCTGGGTCGCCCACGTGCGGCTGCCGGAATGGGGGATCTCCGAGGTCAAGAACGAAGAACGCTGGTCCTGGGAAAACGCCCCGGACCGGAATGCGAAATTCCACGACTACTGCAACGTCATTAACTCTTCTTGCCACTGCAAGTTCCACGAATTTCGGGGATACACCCTGACCGATCTCGTCAACAGCATCAATGCCTGCACCGGTTGGGGATGGAGTACGGATGATCTGCGCAAGTGCGGGGAGCGGATTACCACCCTGCAGAAACTGCTGAACATGCGCTACGGCTGGAAAAAGGAACACGACTTCCAGTATCCGAAGCGTTTCATGGAGCCGGTGCAGGAAGGACCGGCGGCAGGTAAGATTCCGGTCGGCCTGGATGAGGCCATCATAGATTACTACAAAGTTCGCGAATGGGATGAGAATGGGAAACCTACCCCGGGGCTGATCAAACGGCTGGGAATGGAAGAATACACGTAGGTGTGATGGATGATGGGTGGAAAAGCCCGAGTTTTCCACCCTCTCTGAACTCATTTGGCTAAAGCTGAAGATTGAACATGAAAGTGAAGATAAACACTAAAGAGCGGGAATTTCCACCCGGAACTAAATTCATACAGGTGGTCAATATAATCCGGGAAGCGAATAAGGACGATCCTGTAACCAGATCCTTAATCGAGAAAACCGGGGGGGATCATATCACCTTTATCCTTAATGGCCGCATTGTCCGGCCTCCCGAATATGATTCCATAGAACTTAAGGAAGGCGACGACATTCGCTGGATTCACCCGTATGCCGGGGGTTGACCCTGGTTTAGAAAACGGCATTCCGGGGGCGGTTTAAAAAAGTGGTTTTACCACCTTTGTTGAGGTCCGGGGGTCTGGGTGGAACGCGCCGGAAGCATCGGCCTGGTTTCCACTTGGCCACGAAGAACCCCGCTCGTTTCCGCCGGAGGAGGCGGGGGCGTTTTCCCCGCCCCACCCGCTAAGAAATCAGCGCCTTATGATTCCAAGCGGGCCGCCCAGGCCCCCGGACCATGGATTCCCTCTGACCTTACGCCCCACCTCTTTTCAAAGGGCTAAAGTGTTACAATCCACGTTTATCTCTGCTCCTTCTCTAAAGCCGACACAATTTCTTCTATCGATTGCACCAAAATACGAAATGGCTCCACAGCGCTGCGCAAGGTTTGCTCAGAGCGCTTGCGCTCGGTGACGTCGGTGACGAAATGGATAATGGCTGGCTTTCCTTCCCACTCCACCAAACCAACTTTGTTTTCCAACCACTTTATCCGGCCATCTTTGTGGATAAACCGGGAAACATAGGTAGTGGGCGGAGTTTCTCCGCTTGCCCAGCGAGCATACTTTTCCATGACTCTTGTCTGATCTTCGGAATGTAAAAGTTCAGGCAGTGTTTTGGCGAGAAGCTCTTCCGGGGAATAACCAAGGATTTTTGCGCATTTGGGGTTGGCAAAAGTTATTTTTTCATCCCGGGAAACCCAGATTCCCACAGGGGCTAGTTCCAATCCAGAATGATATTTTTGTTCGGAGATCCTGAGGGCTTCTTCGGCCTGTTGATGACTCACGATTTCTTGCCGAAGCTGTTCCTGGACCGCCTGCAGTGCAGAAGTCCGCTCAAGAATCTTCCCTTCGAGGGAATGGGACTTCTCAACGGCGGCCTGTAACTCTCCTTCAATATTTTTTCGTTCGGTAATCTCCCGTTGAATTTGTTCGTTGGCCGTCCGGAGTTCGGCAGCGCATTCTAATAGTTGTTCCTCAAGATGGGCGCGGGTTTTTTTGAAATCTTCTTCCAACTGCTTTCGCTCGTTTACTTCCTTTTGGATTTGTTCTTTGGCCGTTTGTAATTCAGCGGTCTGTTCCAATATTTGTTTTTCGAAGTTGGCGCGGGATTCCTTGAATTCTTCCTTAAGCCCCCGCAGGGTTTCTTCCATTCGCCCGCGCTCGGAAATTTTCTCCTGCAGACGATCACTTATGGTTTTTATTTCAACTTCTTGCTCGCTGAGTAGTGTTTCCAGGCGAGAGCGGTCTTTCTTTAACCCTTCTTCCTTCTGTTTTTGCGCCGTGATATCCCAGAAAATACCCAATATACCGGTTATATTTCCTTTCTCATCCCTGACGGGGGTTTTAATCACGCGGACAGCCATTTCTTGCTCATCGTGAATATACTCTTCCTCGAAGTCTTCGGGCTTCCCTGTTTCCATTATTCTTTTATCATCGGCAATATATTTTTCAGCCAGGTCTCTGAGGAAAAAATCAAAATCGGTCTTCCCGGAAATTTCCTCCGCTTTAATTTTTAACTCCTGGGCGTAGCGTTGGTTACAGAAAACATAAGCGGAATTTTTATCCTTGAAGAATAATTTTTGAGGAATATTCTCTACTATGGCCCTTAATTTACTCTCGCTTGCTTGAAGCGCCGCTACGGCCATCTGGCGCTGGGTTTCAGATGCTTTTAATTCAATAATCTGGTGGCGCATTTCTACCAGATCATTTATGAGTTTTTCTATCGTTATAAGCTTTTCAATAGTCTTATTTTCTGCTTGCATCTAGATCCTCCTTAGAACGTAATAATATAGCGCTTTTTTTCATGTTTAAGGATATATGCAAAAGCAAGGCCGCCAATCGGAAATTGCCAGAAAAATTAAAGCCCTTAGCAGGCAAAGATTTTTTAGAGAAGAAAATGCTTCAATAATATAATAAATTTAGTAATTTTAATAAGTTAAGAAAATTTCGGGAAGATCTCCCTTTCGCCGTTTAAAAATTTTAAAAAATAATTTTGCTTTTCTCTATGTCAAAAAACCAGCGGGTTTAAATCGGTTTATGACAATTTTGGGTAAAATTGGGAAAAATTGGACAAAAACGGGGAGTAATTGATGCGCATTCCCTTTCATCCTCTGTCAAAAAGATGGCTGGGTAAAAAGAGCATCTGCCCTGCCTGGAGGAGGATTGCTCGCCTTGCCCCGCGAAACCCGGGAGAGCATTTTACTTTGCCATCCCAATTTTGATTTTTTATGAGTTTATTATAGAATTGTTTTCTATGGATTTCAAGGGCATTCTTTGCAAAGTAATATTTTAAGACACACACTTTTTCCCTTGACAAAGATTTGAACGTATGGAAATATCTGACTTGTTTTTTTTGGGGTGCTATTATTGATGAACTCGTAAAAAGTCCGAAAGCTCCTTCTTCCGTCATTCCGGCCCCGATTTTCATCGGGATAAACTCCAGTTGGAATCCAGTTATTTCAGGGAGTTATAAAACCCCTGGACTCCGGTTTTCACCGGAGTGACGACTTTTTACGAGGCCATCATTATTTTCTGCATTAAAAAAAGACCTTGCCTTTCCACTCCTTATTTTATAATAGAGACTGTTACGATAAAAACAAATTTCCTTTTAATTTCCACAAAATGATCCAGATTTTTGATGAGCACAATAAAACGATAAATTACTCTAATCTAAATCCAAAAATTTGTGGGCAAAAACCATAACACATTGGAAATTGACGGTTCTTTTCCCTGAAATTATTTTTTAGATTCTTACATCTTTCAATCTGAGAATTTTCTTCTCAGACTTTAATAATATCCCTAAAATCTCCCCTCCCCTGGCGGAGGGGGATCATTTTTCTATTCACCCCCACCCTCACCCTCCCCGAAGGTGTGAAAAAATTGAATTTCAGCCGTCACCCCGGTGAAAACCGGGGTCCAGTAAGTTCGTAAAGCCTTGAAAACACTGGATTCCGGCTTTCGCCGGAATGACGAAAAAAGAACCAAATCGATTTTTTCACACCTTCCCCCATCAAAGGGGTAGGGAATCAGATGGAAATTTCAAATACCTTTGGATAGGACTTAATTTTTGTTTTTTATCGTAACAGTCTCTAATAAGGTGTTCCGATTGGCAGGTAAAGCACCTCTGTTTAAGCGTTTTTTAAACCAGATTATTTTTGGAATGAAACGAACTTTCTAAAGGAGGACTTCTATGCATGAGGATGGCTTCTCTCAGGCTCTTTCTAAACGAGGAGTTTCCCGCAGGGACTTTTTAAAATTCTGCACTACCATGGCGGCAACCCTTGCTCTCCCTGCGTCATTTATCCCCAAAATTGCTGAAGCGCTGGAAAAGAAGAAAAAACCGGTCGCCGTCTGGCTGGAGTTTTCGGGTTGTACCGGAGACACCGAATCCATTCTCCGGGCAACCAAACCCACCATCGCCGAGATAGTCCTGGATGTGATCTCTTTGGAGTACCACGAAACCATCATGGCCCCTGCGGGAAAAGCGGCTGAAAAATCCAAAAAGGACGTGGTTAAAGACCTCAAGGGAAAATATATTGCCATCGTGGAAGGGGCCATTCCCATGAAGGACGGGGGTATGTATTGCACAATCGATGGCCATTCAGCTCTGGAAATCGCCCGGGAAGTGTGTGGAAACGCCCTGGCCACACTGGCTGTAGGTTCCTGCGCTTCGTGGGGAGGGGTGGCCAGTGCCGCTCCTAACCCGACAGGGTGTGTGGGGGTCAAAGAGGCTGTTCCAAAAGCAACGGTGGTAAATCTTCCCGGATGCCCGGTCAATGCGGAAAACATTACGGCCACCATCGTTCACTTTTTGACTTTCGGGACACTCCCGGCTCTCGATAGCCATCTTCGCCCCCTCTTTGGATACGGAAAGAGGATTCACGACAACTGCGAAAGACGCATGCACTTCGACGCCGGCCAGTTCGTAAGGAAATGGGGGGATGAAGGTCATCGTCTGGGGTGGTGCCTTTACGATTTGGGCTGTAAAGGACCCGAGGCCTATTACAATTGTCCTACGGTGAAGTACAATGAGGGGACAAGCTGGCCGGTCCAGGCCGGGCATCCCTGTTTTGCCTGTGCGGCTAATAATAACTGGGATGTCATGGGACCGATTTACAGCAGGCTTCCCTATGTTGTAGGCGCCGGTTACCAGTTAATGGCAGATAAAATTGGTTTGGGTCTGGTCGCGGCAGCGGGTGCGGGAATAGTCACCCATGCAATTGTAAAGGAAATCAAGACCAGGGGTATTAAACAAACCAACGAGACTGAAGAACAAAAAGCTGAAAGGAGAATAGATAATGCCGAAGATCGCGATTGATCCAATTACCCGAATTGAGGGTCATATGCGGGTCGAGGCTCAAGTGGAAGGCGGGAAGGTAAAAGATGCTTGGGTCTCCGGAACCATGTGGCGGGGCATTGAGTTGATTGTCAAGAACCGCGATCCGAGGGAGGTTTGGGCCTTTCTTTCCCGAATATGCGGGGTCTGAACAACGGTTCACTCCACCAGCTCCGTGAGAGCTGTAGAAAATGCCCTGGGAATTACAATTCCGGATAACGCCCGGATCATCAGAAATTTGATTTCAGGTATTCAATATGTACAAGACCATGTGGTCCATTTCTATCACCTGCATGCCCTGGATTGGGTGGACATAGTCAGTGCTTTGAAAGCTGATCCAACCAAAACGGCAAGCATAGCCCAATCCCTGTCCGACTGGCCAAACGCCACCCCAGGCCATTTCAAAGCCATCCAAGGGAGGGTCAAAGGTCTGGTTGAAAGCGGGCAGCTGGGAATTTTTGCCAATGGGTACTGGGGACATCCAGCTTATAAACTTCCTCCTGAGGTAAATCTTCTGGCAGTTGCTCATTACCTGGAAGCTTTGGAATGGCAGAGAGACGTGATTCGCATGCACGCCCTTCTCGGGGCCAAGAATCCCCATCCCCAGACCTATCTCGTGGGGGGGATGTCGGTCCCGGTCGATCCCAACAGTCAGAATGCCCTCAACGCCGGCAGCCTGGCTTTCATGAAGAGCCTGGCCAACAAAGCCCTCGATTTTGTGGAGAAAGTGTACATCCCCGATCTGTTGGCCATTGCCTCTTATTACAAAGAATGGGCCGGCATCGGCGGCGGAGTCGGCAATTTTATCTCCTGCGGAGAGTTCCAGAATGACAACCTGAGCAACACGACCAACTGCTGGCTACCGGCAGGATTCATTCGCAACAAGAATTTAAGCAAGGTTGAGCCAATCGACCATATGAAAGTCACGGAAGATGCGGCCCATGCCTGGTACAAGTACGGCGACGGGGACGATAAGGCCAAACATCCCTGGGTGGGGGAAACGGTTCCCAATTACACGGGGCCAAAGCCGCCTTATGAATTCCTCGACACCTCCAAGAAGTACACCTGGGTCAAAGGAATCCGTTATGATGGTCTGGCCACTGAAGTTGGTCCCCTCTCCAGAATGCTCATCGCCTATGCCTTAGGGCACAAAAGGATCAAAGAGGTAACAGATGGGGTGCTAAAAAAATTGAAGGTCGGGCCGGAGGCTTTATTCTCAACCCTGGGCAGGACCGCGGCCAGGGGGATTGAGACCCTGGTGACCGCAGAGATGCTGCCGATCTGGATTGATGAACTGGCCGGAAAGATGAAGGGTGGTGATCTGCGCATCCATAGCGGAGAGAAATGGGACCCCTCCACCTGGCCCAAAGAAGCCAAGGGTTATGGTTTCCACGAAGCGCCCCGCGGGTTCCTTTGCCATTGGGTGGTCATCAAAGATGGCTTAGTGGCTAATTATCAGTGCGTTGTTCCAGGTGGTTGGAACTCTTCCCCGAGAGACGCCAAAGGCCAAAGAGGTCCTTACGAAGAAGCCTTGATTAACACTCCCCTGGCCGACCCCAACAAACCGCTGGAAATTTTACGGACCATTCATTCCTACGACCCTTGTATGGCCTGCGCCATTCATGTAGTTGACCCCCAGCGGAGGGAGTTGGTTAAGGTAAGAGCTTTATAGGAGAGGAGGGCGCCATGTTGAAAAGGGTATATGTCTGGGAATTGCCGGTTCGACTAACTCATTGGCTTGCCGCTATTTCGATAGTGGTCCTTTCTTTTACCGGCTTTTACATAAGCAAACCCTTCCTGGTTCCTCCTCCCACGGGAGATTTCCACCTCATGTCTATCATGAGGTTTATCCACTTTGTGGCGGCCTATGTTTTTACGGTGAGTTTTATCATCAGAATTTACTGGGCCTTTGTGGGGAACCAATATGCCCGATGGGGTGAATTTGTGCCTTTAACCAGACATGCCTGGAAGGCCATATTTGACGATATAAAATTTTATCTTTTTTTGAAAAAGGACCATCCCCATCGGACGGGGCATCACGCTTTAGCCGCTTTTACATATCTCGGGTTGTTTTTCTTTTTCCATTTCGAAATTGTAACCGGTTTTGCCATGTATTCAGAAAGCCATCACGGATTTGTCTCAACGCTTATGGGTGGATGGATTCTGCCATACATTTCTGCCCAAACCCTTCGCCTCTATCACCATCTTATTATGTGGCTGATGATCGCTTTTGCGGTTTTTCATGTATATGCCGGATGGTATATTGACAGTATAGAAAAGAATTCTATGATCAGTTCAATTTTCAGCGGATATAAGACTGTGGATGAAAAATAAAATTTCATTGATCGGACTGGGCAACATCCTCCTGAGCGACGAGGGGGTGGGGGTGCATGCGGTCGAAGCGCTCCGCAAAAGGTTTGATTTTCCTGAAGACATCCGCCTCCTCGATGGAGGAACGCTTGGCCTGGACCTTCTCCCCCTGATCGAGGGGGTGGAAAAAATCCTCTTTGCCGATGCCCTAAACCTAAAAGAAGTTCCCGGAACCATCGCCATTATCGAAGATGAAGAGATTCCCTCTTTTTTAGCGCCCAAGCTCTCCCTGCATCATGTCGGCCTGGCGGATCTCCTCTTTGCTTCAAGCTTTTTAGGCACGAGGCCAGCAAAAATAACCCTCATAGGAATTCAGCCTGAAACGATGGAAGTGGGGCTTACCCTATCCGGGGCCGTAAATAAAAATTTCGAAAAATTTTTAGAAACCATTTTAGCAAAACTCCGGGAGTGGGGCGTTACCTTTCGCAAAAAAACGAGCGGAGAATCTGTCGATGTGCCTGGCCGTACCATCTGAGATTGTGGCTTTAAAAGATAAAATCGCTACCATCGATGTCTCGGCAGTTCGGCGGGAGGTAAGCTTGCTCCTCTTGCCCGAGGAGGCGGCGGTAGGGGATTATGTGCTGGTGCATGCCGGGTTCGCCATTCAAAAGATTGACCGCCAGGCGGCCGAGGATGCCTTAAAATTAATAGAGGAAATCGCCCAATTGGAAGAAGAAGCGAGTTAGGAGTATGCATGAAGTATCCATCGCCTTAAGTCTTCTGGATATCGTTGAAAAAAAATGCCAGGAGGAAGGATTTAGTTCCGTTGAATCCGTAAGGGTTCAGGTAGGAGGGGCCTCGGGTATTTTACCGGCGGCCTTTGCCTTTGCTTTCGATGCCGTCAAAAAAGGTTCGCTGGCCAGCGACGCGAAATTCATTATCGACGTGGTGCCGCTCGGCGGGTTCTGTAACGGGTGCAAAAGCCATTTTGAAATGGAAGGAGCTTTTGTCCTTGAATGCCCTATCTGCGCCTCTCATTCTTTTAGGGTCGATAAAGGCCATGAACTGCAAATCGTTGAAATGGAGGTAAATTAAAAGGAAAAGATCCGACCCGGGGGGAGAGAAAAGCTTTAGACGAAGTCCTTCAGGGAATATTTTAGTTTAGATCTTAGTTTTAAAATCGCCTTGGTGTGAATCTGACATATGCGTGATTCGGTATAACCCAACACCTCGCCGATTTCCTTCAAAGTCAAGTCTTCATAATAATAGAGCGATACCACCATTTTTTCCTTGTTAGTTAGCTCCCCGATGGCCCGGGCTAACACCTCCTTCAACTCCACCAGGCAGAATAAATGGAAGGGGTGATTTTCATCTTCATCCATGACCAGGTTGAAAATATCCTCTTCCACAAGCTTAGAGAATTTTGTCCAAAGGGTCTCGATGTCCAATAAAAAGACTCCCTGGATCTCTTTTAGCCTTTCGTAATAATCGTCGAGGGAAAGACCCATTTCCTGGGCTATCTCTTCATCTTCCACGGCCCGCCCTTTTTTCTTCTCTAAGGCCCGATACGTTTTCTCCACCTGGGCGGCCTTTTGCCTAACAGACCGGGAAACCCAATCCAGAGACCTTAATTCATCCAGCATCGCTCCCTTAATCCGAAATTCGGCATAGGTCTTAAACTGCACCTTTTTCTCAGGATCAAATTTATTCAAGGCATCCATTAACCCGATCACTCCGGCCCCGATCAAATCCTCAGCAGAAATATGCGGGGGGAAGCGCATGGCCAGGCGTTGGGCTATGTACTTGATTAACGGGGTATATTTCAGGATCACTTCTTCCCCCCTGGACGAAGCATGGCCCTGAGACGCCAGAGCAGGCAAGTCCAGAGAATATGCTTTATGCTGGATAGCTCTCGCTTTCAATTAGACCCCCCGGCTTTCTCTGATGACTGATGGTATGGTTTTGAAGAAGGTGCTTCCAGAAAAATTGAACATTGCCGTTGGAACCGGCGCCCGGCGACTTTTCAGCCAGGGTTCTGGCTACCTCCATAAAACTGCGGCTGGAAATGGCCTGGGGATAAAGCTCCAAGACCGCTCGTTGTTGTTTCACGGCTTTGGGAAGGTTTTCATCGAACGGGATAAAACCCAAATAATCAAGCGATAAGCTGCCCAGGAAGCGGTCAACCACCATGCTGATTTTCTTATAGACTTTTTGGGCCTCCTTACCATTGCGGACAAAATTAATCAGGATGGTGAACTTCTTTTTCTTGTGTTTTGCGGACAGGACTTTAATCAAAGCCAAGGTATTGGTGATCGAAGTAAGTTCCGGCGTGGCAATTAGAATCGATTCTTTAGCAGCCTGGTTGAAATAGAGGACATTGGCAGAAATCCCGGCCGCCGTATTAATCAATAAAATGTCCACTGACTCGGCCAGCAGATCCAGTTCATTCAGAAGGAAAATCTTCTGGCTTTCATTCAGGTAGGTTAATTCCAGAACGCCGGAGCTGGCCGGTATGATGGACATCCCTCCCGGGCCTTTGATCAATATGTCCGAGACACTTTTTTCTCTTAACAGAAGATGTTCAATGGTATAACGCGGGACCAACCCCAACAGAATATTGATATTGGCCAGTCCTAAATCGGCATCCAGGACTAAAACCCTCTTTTGCATCTGGGTAAAAGCGAAGGCCAGATTGGCCACAATATTCGTTTTCCCCACGCCCCCCTTGCCGCTGCTAACCGAGATCACCCTCGGCCATTTGAGATAAAGAGCTTCGTCTTTCTCTTCCGTAAAAATTGGAGAAGAACCTCTCTTTTTTAGTATTTTGCCCTTATGCGGTCTAAGTCCTTCTTCTTGAATCATGTTGAATATTATTCTTCTGGCTATGTGATTTTACAAAAATGGCCTAAATAGCCCATAATCTGTCCCTGTATTGAGCAATTAGCATGCCAGGCAGATAAAAAGCAAAAGCATTAAAAATATTTAATGGTTATAACCGTTACGGGGAAAGTGTATAGCTCAATAAATGTCCAAAAAAAAATTAAAAAGTCATCTTTTTGACTATTCTTTGATTTTCCGGCAGATTTCTCGAATTGTAGCCGCAACCTTTAGGTTGCGCCCTGTTGGAAAGTATTTTTGTATCAATTTAGCGGTTTGAAAAAGTGGTTTTACCACCTTTGTTGAGGTCCGGGGGTCTGGGTGGAACGCGCCGGAAGCATCGGCCGGGTTTCCGCTTGGCCACGAAGAACCCCGCTCTTTTCCGTCGGAGGAGGCGGGGGCGGTTTCCCCGCCCCACCGGCGAAGAAATCAGCGCCTTATGATTCCAAGCGGGCCGCCCAGGCCCCCGGACCATGGATTCCCTCTGACCTTACGCCCCACCTCTTTTAAAGGGCTAAAGTGTTACGAATTTTTTAAACTATTAGGAGCTTTGACTCGCTGGCTAAAGCCTACGGAGAAATGATTTCTTAGCGTACCCGACGCAGAGCTTTGAGTAGGGCGTTGTTCTCCCGGCGTCCCCGCACGGCGACGCGGAAAAAGTATGGGCCTATGTGATGGAAAGAACGGCAATCCCGAATGAGGATTCCATAGGAGATCAGTTTTTCACGTAGTTCGGCGGCATCCAGTCTGAGGTTGGGGTGGATCTCGACCAGAAGATAGTTGGCCTTACCGGGATAGGGGATAAAACCTGGGATGGCTCGCAGGCCCTGGGTTAAACGGTTGCGCTCCAGTTTGATCCATTCCTTTGTCCGGCGGATATATTTTGCATCCTGCAAACTCACCCTGGCCGCAATCTGGGCCAGGGCATTCACGGTCCAGGGTTCCTTGTTCCGGGAAAAATGCTGGATGGTTTCTGGATGGGCAATGAGGTAGCCGACCCGCAAACCGGGTAGGGCAAAGAAATTCGTCAACGAGCGGAGAATAATCAGCCTCGAGGAGGAGATGACTTCCCTCTTGAAAGATTCCTCTTCGACAAAATCAATGAAGGCCTCATCCAGGATGAACCAGACTTTTTCCCGCTCTGCCTGGGCTAAGATTTTCAGAAGATCCTCTTTCTCTGTTAGGATTCCCGTGGGGTTGTTGGGATTGCCAAGATAGAGGGCATCATATCCCTGGGTTAGGGCAAAGAGGAGGCTTTCCACGCAAAGTTCAAACCCATCTTCTTCCTTCGTCTCCAAGTAATGAATGCTTACGTTAATCCTTCCCGGTGAACATTCCAGCGCGTTTTCATATTCGCTGAAAGCAGGGGTAACGATCAGAGGACGCTTAACGCTCAAAACCCGGGGTATGGCGTAAATGAATTCCGTGGAACCGGCCCCGACCAGGATTTGCTCCTCCGCCAGTCCGTGATATTGAGCCAGAGTTCGTTTCAACTCAGAACACTTAGGATCAGGGTAGTGAAGAACGTCCGCAAGGCTCTGCTTAAGCTTCCTTTCGGCCTTTTTGGAAAGGCCGAAAGGGTTGATGGAAACGCTGAAATCGATAATTGCCGACGGCTGCAAACCATACCGCTCAGAAATTTCGTAGATGTTACCGCCGTGGCTTTGGTTCAAGGACTTCTCCTTAATTAAGGACTCTGAAGACTGAAGACAGAATACAGGAGTCAGAAGTCAGAATCTGGATTTTTAATTATGTTATTTGAATTTCAATCTTGAAAATCTGCGTTAATCTGCGTCCAATAGGAATTTGCTTTGCTTCTCAATTATTGGAAAATCGAGGGGCGGGGACCTGCCGACAAAGAGTCCAGGATTGATAACGGGGCGTGAAGCGAAGCAAAAAAATTTCTCCGTCCTTCGTCCTCACCTTAAAATAATCATGCCGGGGTGATTTTGGGTCTCTTCCCTCCTCATACCAGCGGTCCAAAATTTCAAAGATTTCGCGCCGCCTTCCCAGATGCGCAAAGGCCCGGGGAGTTTCTTGCCCTCTATAACCGGCATAGCACTCCACTTCAATTTCTTCGAAGACCCACTCTTTTTTCATTTCCATTCACCGCAGAGATCGCCAAGCTCGCAGGGATATTATAGAAATTATAAATTTCAAGCACAAATCCCCCAAGCACGAGTCAAAACAACAAATCAGTAAGGCACATTATCCAAACGAATGAGTCCAGAATTTTTAAAATCAAAACTTAAGATTTCCTTTGGGATCAAACTATTTGAATTAGATATTTTTTGCTCTGCGTTCTCAGCGCGCTCTGTGGTTAACCACGCCCTTCAAAGAATTTTAAAGACGATTCCCACCTTAAGCCAGCCTTCTTTGTAAGGCAACGGGGCAGCGTCGCGGACGGTTTGCAGGGAGGCCTTATCCAGAATTTCCGAACCTGAAGACTCCGCAATTTCAACTGCCTCCACCTGCCCCTGGGGTTGAAGCTTAAAACGAACTACAACCTTTCCCTCAATGCCCATCTTCTTTGCTGCCCTGGGATAACGTTTGGCCGCTTCAATTTTGCGGATAATCTGCTTAAGGGTCGGATCCACTCCATCAGAGGGGGAAAGAATTTTACTCGCCGGCAGAGCAGATATTTCGCCTCTCCCCGACGTCCCCGGGTTAATCCCCTCGACTCCTTTTTCTCCCTTATCCGGCTTGAAGGCAGTTCCTGGTTTGGGCCCCGCGATTTCTGTTTCTCCCTTTTCCAGCAGGGAGGCAGTCCAAACGAAATGCGCAGGTCCGGACCCCTCGCCGCCCTTGAATTCAGGGGGCAAAGCTGGACTAAGGTTCAAAGCTGGACTCAGGTTAAAAGCCTTGCCCCCTTCGCCGTCAGTGGGGGACTGTTTATTTTCCCTCTCCGCCTCCGCAGGTTTTTCCTTCTTGGCCGTAACGGAGCTTCCTTCTATGGTTTCATCCTTTCTTTGCAACTCTTCTTCTTCTTTCTGTTCTTCCTTCAAAGGCGCTGGTTCTTCCGCCTTCTCCTCTTCCTTTTTCCTTAAGGGCTGGGAAGGTTCTTTTTGTCGGGCAGGCTTCCTCTCTTCTTTTTTCTCCAAAGAAACAGGGAGAGGCTGGATCAAAGAGACCTCGATTATGCGCCTGGGGAAAAGGTTGTCGGCCAGGGGCATATCCCTGGAAAAAAGGATAAGGAGCAAAGCTCCATGAAAGAAAATTGACAGAAAAAAGAAGCGTTTCATTAGATTTTTTTCACCGCAGAGAGCGCGGAGAACGCAGAGAAATAAATGCAATTAAATTAAAATCGAAAATGGGAAAGATTTTTAATTTCGCCTTGTCATTTTGCATTTTGATTTTTAGATTTTGATTTCAACCCATCTCCGCGGCCTCTGGGCTCTCTGCGGTGAATCAATGCTCTCAGAACACAAAGGACACTCCCCCGCTCAAAGACCGGGGGGGCATGGGATATCCTTCATTAATCTGGTAATCCCGATCCAGCATATTGGTCAGGCTGAGAAACGCCTCGCCTTTCAATTTTTGCCAAACTTTAAATTCATAAGAAACTCTGGCATCGGCCACAAAGTAATCCCGGTTGAGCGTAGTGGTTTCGTTTACGTAAAACTGGACATACCGCCCTTTCAGGCTGGCTTTCAAGCCAAAGGCGGCGGCATACTCGATGCCGGCATTGACCATGTGTTTGGGTTTTAAAATAATGGGTTCTCCCGTGCTTGTATCCCGCGGATAAAGATAGGTATAATTAAGCGGAATGGCCAATCCTTTGAAAGGATAAAAGACCATCTCGGTTTCCACCCCCCATATATCGGCGGTTTTGACGTTATTCGGGCGGAACTTCCAATCTGAACCCATCTGCCAGATGATCAGGTCTTCAACCCTGCGGTAGAATCCGGCCGCCCTAAAAAAGGCCAGGTCGCCGAATTTTTTCTCTCCCCCTAATTCGTAGGACCATGCCTTTTCGGGCTGAAGGTTGGGATTGCCCGCCATCCAAGCATCTTCAGGCCAGAACAGGTCGTCAAACGTCGGCGCCCGGAAGGAGCGCCCGACAGAGGCTCTTAAGCGTGTATCCCCGGGAAGACGAAGGACGGCTCCCGCGCGGGGGTTTAACTGATCCTTATAGATCGAATGAGAATCATACCGGAGCCCGATCGTAGCGGTCAATGGTTTAGCTATTTCTATTTCATCCTGGAGGTAAATAGCGCCCCGGGTAGCCTCGTGAACGCCGATGGCCGAGCTGTTTAGCCGGTCTTGAATAAATTCCGCCCCGCCGGTAAGCAGATGGGCATCGCCCCAGGCATAGGTCGTCTGCAATTCGCCTCCGGTGGCGTAATTTTTATGTAAAAACGGCGAACCCGCGCTAAAGCCCCGCGTTCCCGGATCAAAGGTCCGGCGATAATTATTGTGAAATCCCCTGAAATTCAAGGCGAGACGGGAAGTTATTTTCCCCTGATAACTCAAATCCAGAAGCGTGTTCTGGTCTTTCTGGCGGTCGTCCGGGTCAGGCCAGGTCACAGAGCCGGGAACGCCGATTTCCTTCTGGATCATCCGGGCCGCAAGTTTTACCTCGGACTCAGGAGTAATTTCATAGCCAACTTCTCCGCCCACGGTCCATTTGTCGGCATCGCTGTTCTCCCTGAACCCGCGGGACTGCTCTTTGGACAAAGAAACACCATAGGCCAGAGGGCCAAGCTTCCATTGGTGGAAGAGGGAGTATTCCTGCGTTTCGAAACGGCCGTAAGAAGCTGAGGCTCGCGTGTAAGGAACTTTGGATGGAGTTTTAGTGATAATGTTAATAACGCCGCCCAGGGCATCGGCTCCGTAAAGAGCGGAGGCCGCTCCCCTAAGTATTTCGATACGCTCAATTTCATCTTTACTGACCGGCAGGTTGCTCAGGTCAAATTGTCCGGACTGGGCGTCATTGATTCTCCGTCCATTGAGCAGGATCAAAACCTGTCCGGATTCTGAACCGCGAATCTTCGGAAGCGCCACAGCTCCCACGGGACCATACTGGGTCACCTCCACCCCCGCCGCCCGCTGGATTACCTCGGCCACAGACCGGTCGGGCGTATTCATTATTTCTTCTTTGGTAATCACGCTGGTGGCTTGGGGAACATCGCTGATTTCCACCTCGGTTTTCGTGGCCGTGACCACAACCTGCCCCACGTGCACATCCGCGCTCCATGCGCTTTGGCCTGTAAAAATCAGCCAAACCCCCATTAAGACCAAAACCCATCCTTTTCCCAACTTCTTCATTTCTTCTTCCTCCTTTCCCGCGAAAGGTCGGAAAGCTCTTCTAAAAGGCCAGGTCTACTGGCTCAGGGCTCCCTACTCTCCACGCCTTCCCAGATTGGCTTCCGCCAATACCAGTGGCTGAAACAAATTAGCTCATAGCTCGTAGCTCGTAGCTCATAGCAAAGAAATATGTATCTTATTTTTGCCGTTTGCTTTTTGCTTTGAGCTATGGACTATTTTTGCTTCTTGTGTTTTTCGTTCCCTTCACAGTTGCGGGGCAGCGGTGGATTCGCACCACCTTCTCTTCGACCTTTTAGCTCTAAACTTTCTCAACCTCCTTTAATATTAGGGAGTGATCGGTAATAAATTCCGCTCCTCCCTCCTGCAACCACTGGTAACAGCCTCTTGCTTCTCCTTTTGTAAAATCGTACTGCAGACCATTTTCCAGTACGACAACCCGCTTGCCCTTCTTAAGCGCCTCGATCGCTGCCTTGAGGTTGGCCAGATTTCCATGGCCCACGAGGAATCGTTCAACGATAATCAGATCTGCTTTCTCGATCAAACCTTGGTTCTCCCGGTAAGCCCGTTCGGAAATAGGAGAAAAGGGTTCTTCCAGAGCCATGGTTAATCCGAGGGCCTTCCCAAACTTTTCATCACTATCGCCGATATTCAGCACTCCCAGGGAAACCCGGTATCCCCGGAGGAGCAAGCGCCGGGCTGAATCCGCGCCGCTTCCCTCGCCGCAGATGATATGAATGGTTTTTTGCAGCCCAGCCTTTTCCATCTTGGCTCTGGCCAGGGGAGTGACCCGGGGGGCGCCGGATACAGGGTTTTTCTCCACCATCACCATAGTTTCATAGACCCGGCGGATATTCTCTTCAGTGATCACCATCGATGGCGTACCCATGGCATAGATCGAGCCCGAGGAGAGCAAAACAATCCGGTGAGAATACTCCGCGGCCAGGTTTAAATCATGGGAAATATTCATGACCGTCAAATTCTTCTCGACGTTCAAACTGCGTATCAGCCCGTTGATTTCCACCTGATGGTTAATATCCAGATGGGAAGTGGGCTCGTCAAGGAGCATGACCCTGGGCTCCTGGGCCAAGGCCCGGGCGATTAACACTCTTTGTTTTTCCCCCTGACTCAATTCAGCGAAAGGCCTTTTTTCCAGATGGGCAATGTCGGTAAGGGCCATCCCTTCGCGAGCGATTTTCAAATCCCTCTGCTTTTCCCAGCCAAACCGCCCCATATAAGGAGCTCTGCCCATAAGGACAATCTCACCTGCAGTGAAGGAAAAAGGAGCTTCCATTTCCTGGGGGACTACGGCGATTTTTCTGGCCACCTCTCGCCGGGGAACCTTTCGCAAATCCTTTCCTTCCAGGAAAACCTTTCCCCGCCTGGGATTCAGCAGCCCGTCCATAAGCTTTAGCAAAGTGGTTTTACCGGAACTGTTCGGCCCGATGAGTCCAAGGACTTCTCCCTCTTCCAGGCCAAAGGTAAGACCATGAAAAACCTCCCTTCCCGGGTATTGAAAACAGACAGACTCCATCCTAAGGATTGCCGGCAAGTCTTTTTCTCCTCAAAAGGTAAACAAAAAAAGGAGCTCCCCCCAGAGCCGTTACCACCCCCACGGGAACCTCCGACGGGGCCATGACCGTGCGGCCAATGGTATCGGCCAGGATCAGAACCATGGCCCCCAATAAGGCCGAGGCCGGAATAAGGAAGCGGTGGTCCGGCCCCCAGATCATCCGTGTTAAGTGGGGGACGGCCAGCCCCACGAATCCGATCAGGCCGCTCACTGAAACCACCGCGCCCGTGATCAGGGCCGTAAAAATAAAAGCCGTCTTCTTCACTCTTTCCACTTCCACTCCCAGCTCCGAGGCTGTCTCCTCACCCATGCTTATGAGGTTGAGGTCTTTGGCCAAAGAGAACAGGACCGCACTGCCCGAGAGCAGGTAGATGAATATGACCCCCAGTGCCTGGGAGGCAACGTACTCCAGATTGCCCATCAACCAGAAGGTCACGCTGTAAAGGCGCTCATCGCTGGTGGCGGAAATAAGAAACATGATGATAGCCGAGAAAAAGGCGCTGATGATGACTCCGGTTAGAAGCATGGTTTGCGCCGGAACACGTCCTTCCACCCGGGCGATGAAATAGACGAGAAGCAGGGTAAACAAGGCTCCGGTGAAGGCCGCGCCCGGAACGGCATAACTTCCCAGGATCGTCGCTCCCAGGCCGAAAAGAATGGCCAGGACCGCTCCCACGGCTGCGCCGCTGGAGATTCCCAAAATGTAAGGGTCGGCCAGGGGGTTGCGCAACAGGGCCTGAAGCACGCTGCCGGCTACGGACAGGGCCGCCCCTACGAGCGCTCCGGCGATCACCCGGGGTAGGCGGAGGTCAAGGATGATGGAAGAATCTTTTGCGTCCCCTGCCCCCGGGGAAACCGCGCCGAAGAAGTGGTGGAAAAGAATGGCCCAGGTTTTAGAGAGCGGAATCGAGACCGCCCCCAGAGAAACGGCCATTACTCCCACCCCGGCCAGGCAGGCTGCGAGGAAGATCATCCAGAAAAGCCATCTTTTAAAAGTAAAACGCGCCATAAATCAGCTTTCAGCAATCAGCAAATAGCAAGCAGCCTTCAGCCTAATAATTTTTTTTATTTCAGTTTAAGCTGAAAGCTGATCGCTGATTGCGTTTTTATTTAAATGCTTCGGGGTGAATAGCCTTAGCCGTCTCCTCCAGACCTTCTACGATTCGGGGCGAAGGGCGGTGGATCAGGTCGGCGTCGATGACGAGGATCCTGCGGCTACGAACAGCCGAAATCTCTTTCCACCTGGCCCACCATTCCTTCTGCTCCGTGAGAGGATCTCGCGACTTCATGGAAGAAAGGATAATGACCTGGGGATCCTGCGCGATCACTTCTTCCATGCTTAAGCGGGGGTGACCCCCTTTCGCGGTCTCGGCGATGTTTACGCCGCCGGCCATGCGGATCAAATCATCGACAAACGTTCCTTTTCCTGAGGTGATCAAAGGGTCGTAGGCCATGACGTGCAGTACCCGCAACCGGGGCCGCCCCTTAATTTTCTCCTTCACAGCCTGGACCTTCTCTTGCATGGAATTAACCAGGCCTTTGGCAGCACTCTGGCTGAAAGTTATTTCTCCGATATTCCCGATGGAAACCATCGTCCCTGACACGCTCCGGGGATTGATGATGAACACCGGAATTCCCAAACCGGCCATTTTGTTGACGAATGGCTGCAATTCCCCGTCGGCGGTCCCGATGACCAGGTCCGGCTTCAGGGAAATAATTTTTTCCAGGGAAGGAGTGATGTACCCGCCAATCTTCTCTTTTTTCAAAGCCCCGGGTGGATAATTGCAATACGTGCTGACGCCGACAATTTTTTCCTCCAGGCCAACGGCGAAAAGCATCTCGGTGACGCTCGGGGCCACAGAGACGATGCGCCGGGGAGGAGCTTTTAAGTTAAGCGTTCGTCCCACTTCATCCGTGAAGGTTGCGGAGAAAGAGTTCTGGACGCTGAAAAACAGGAAAAAAACCAAAATGAAAAAGAACCCGCCTACTAAATCCCCCCATCCCCCCTTTATTAAAGGGGGACAAGGGGGGATTTCTGCGGGCCAATTTCGACAATCCCCAGTATGGATTCTTCCTAATTCTTTCCTTCTATCCATTGATCAACTTCACCACCGTCGAAGACGGAGTGTAATCGATAATATTCAGGCACCCATAATCCTGCTCGATCCGCAGCAGGTGAGCAAAGGATAAATGAAGGGCCTCAGCCAGAATTACCCGGTTCAGCGCGCCATGGCAAACTAAGGCAAACTCCTGGCCCCGGTGGAACTCGACCAACTCCTTCAATTTGGGGATGGCCCGATCATGTATATCCCTTATGCTCTCTCCGGCGGGAATGCGAAAGGTTTCCAGGTTGTTGATCCACTGGGGAATGTCCGCCGGGTATTTTTCCATGACCCCCTGATAATTCAGTCCCTGCCAGCGGCCGAAGTGCATCTCTCGAAAATGGGAAAAGCCTTGGGGTACAAGGCCGTGCGGTTTGGCGATGATTTCCGCTCCTTTCTGGGTACGCCGGAGGTCGCTGCAATAAACCGCCGAGAGATTTTTATCTTGAAGAAGATCCCTTAGCCGTTCCATCTGTTTTTGACCTGCGGGGGTAATGTCCACATCTGTCTGTCCGTTATAAACCCCATGATTAACCACTTCGCCGTGGCGGGCCAAATAAATTCGCGTTCTGTCCGGATCCATTGGTTAAGCCTCTTTCAGAATAAATTAGCCACAGGGTAGAGAGCAGGCGCGCAAAGGAAATTTCTATAATATTCAATTAGCAATTATCAATGATCATTGAACATTGATAATTGACCATTGACCATTTAAAGTTCAGTGCCAAAAGTGATCCGCCTGAGGCGGACTAAAGTTGAAAAAAGGGTAACAGTTTAACGATTTGAAAAAATGGTATTAAAGCCTTTGTTGAGGACCGGGGGTTAGAGCGGAACGCGCGGAAGCATCGGTTGGGATTCGGCTTGGCCACGAAGGCAAATGATTATTTCCTGCGGAGGAGGCGGGGGTTCTTGCCCGCCCCATATGCGGAGAAATCAGCGCCTAATGATTCTCCGCCTAAGGCGGATTCCGCTCTGGCCCCCGGCCCCTGGAATTCCTTGGCCCTTACAACTCACCTTTTTTCAAAGAGCTAAAGTGTTACAAAGAAGGAAAATTCTATGCTATAAAAAATTAATAGCTAAAATTAACCATCCCGCAGGCCAAAAGCAGAACCAGGACTTCGTTCGTCTCATTGGCCGCGCCGAGTGTGTCCCCGGTGATGCCTCCGATTTTTCTCTCGAAGAACTTCTGGAAGAGCAGAGTAAAAGCGCCGATAACCAGCCACAGGATCATCCCCCAAAAACGGTAAAAGAGAAAGCTGAGCGCCACGGATGTGGCTGTGGCCATGATCATTTCTCTTCTCCTCAGATTTTCCTTAAAAGGAAGACCCAGGCCGCCTTCCCTGCGGGCATAAGGAGCCCGGTAGGTTAATTGCACCATGGACCAGCGGCTTAAAATCAAGGCCAGCAATAACGTCCTTCCCACAATGTTGTCGGGTAAGGAATTGAGGGCTAAAAATTTCATTCCCAGAATTAAAATTAAACCAACCACCCCAAAAGTCCCCACCCGATGATCTTTCATGATCATAAGTCTTTCATCGGGTGTTTTTCCGGAGGCCAGTCCATCGCAAGTATCGGCCAGCCCGTCCAGGTGAAAAGCTCCGGTGAGGAGCGCCAGAAGCATGACGATCAGTCCATCCGAGACGGTTCGGGGAAAAGCTATGGAAAAGGCGAAGTGGGCTGCTAAGAGAATCAGGCCAAGAAGAAGTCCGACAACCGGGTAAAAAGCCATGGACCTACCCAGGAACTGAGGGTTCATCTCTCGACCGCTCTTCCTCCAGGGAAGGATGGTCAAAAATTGCCAGGCCAGAAAGAAGCTGTTCATTCTTTTGCTTCTGACACTCCTGCTTCGGAAAAAGTGGCCATCTCGTTCATCACTTTCAGGGCCGCTTCGATTATGGACATGGCCAGGGCCGCTCCGGTTCCCTCGCCCAGCCGGAGGGATAAGTTTAAGATGGGTTTCTTTCCTATATGCTCCCACATGAACCGGTGGCCCACCTCGGCCGACTGATGGGAAGCAAATAGATATCCTTCAATGTCAGGATTCAGCCCTACTGCCACCATCGCTCCCGCGGTGGAGATGAATCCATCGACTACGACAGGTATTCTGTGAAAGGCACACCCGATGATCAGTCCGGCGATTCCGGCGATCTCAAACCCTCCTAATTTGGCCAGAACATCCAGCGGATCTTGCGGGTTGGGCTTGTTAAAGGAAATGGCCCTCTCGATGATCTGGATTTTCCGGGCCAGGGCAACATCGTCAATACCCGTCCCCCGGTGGGTGGCCTTATTCACCGGAAGGCCTGTGAGGGAAGTCAGGATAGCGCTGCTCGGGGTGGTGTTGCCGATGCCCATGTCGCCAGTGCCCACCAGGTCGGCATTTTGTTTCCGGGCGTGATCAGCCATTTCCAGGCCAACGGATAACGCCTGCACAGCTTGGTCCCTGGACATTGCCGGGCCGACAAGGATGTTTCCCGTCCCCCGGCCCACCTTCCGGATCATCAGCCCTTCCATAGGTTCAAACTCATGATCCACGCCTATATCCACGATAACCACCTCTGCTCCCACGTGGCGGGACATAACGTTAATACCTGCCCCTCCGCGAAGGAAGTTGTAAACCATCTGAGGGGTTACTTCTTTGGGGTAGGCGCTGACGCCCTCGGAAACAACGCCGTGGTCGCCGGCAAAAACATAAATTATCTTTTTGTCAACCTGCGGATTCGGGTTTTCCACGATAGCCGCGTACTGCCTGGCAATCTCTTCGAGTTGCCCCAGGCTGCCCTGTGGTTTGGTCAGCCTGTCCAATCTGGCCTGAGCCTGGGAGAGAAATTTTTCTTCTAATGGACGGATCCTTGATAATTTCTCTCTTAATTCTTCTTCCACGATTTCTTATGCCCCTTTCAATTTCTGAGGAATTCCACTAACCATGAAATAAATCTCATTCGCTCCCCGGGCAAATCTCTGCTGGATCAACCCGCTAAGGTCGCGAAAAATTCTGGCTTGGGGGTTATCGGGAACGATGCCCATCCCCACCTCATTGCCAACGATGACCAGGGAACACTTCGCAGCCTGGCAGGCCTTAAGCAATCGCTCAGCTTCCGCGAGGATATTTTCTTCATTCCACTCTGCCATCATAAGGTTGGAGATTAATAGGGTAAGACAATCGAGAAGGATAAGGTTGAAACGATCTCCGTTTTTTATAATCGCCTCAGTCGCCTGCACCGGTTCTTCAATGGTCTGCCAGTCTCCGGGCCGGTTTTTTTTGTGCCGGAGAATCCTTGCCGCCATCTCTTCATCCAGGGGCTGGGCCGTGGCCAAGTAGGCTTTGGGCCCGGGGAATTTCAGGGCCAGTTCCTGGGCGAATTGACTTTTCCCGCTCCGCGCCCCGCCTGTAATAAAAATGATCTTTTTATCCATAAAAAATTTTTTGCCACAGAGAACACAGAGTTCACAGAGTTAAAAATAAAAAACCAGATAAGGAATATTTTATGGCCTGCAAAAAGCTTTTAACCCGATTTTTTAAAATTCTTTATCTTTCTCTGTAGCCTCTGTACTACTGAATGTTCAAACTCTGAAAATTCTGTTAAGATTTTTTAAAAAGAATTTTATAAGGATTTATTTAGGTTCATCTGTGTTTGAAGTTTTTTTGTTCTAAAAATTTAGTTATAGATCTGTGGTCTCTGCGCCCTCTGTGGCAAAAATAAAAAAACCCCAACCTTCAAAGGAGAAAGTTGGGGTTGAATCATGCGCACTCTGCCCGCCTTCCCCTCGGAAGGGTCGAGAATATAAATCACGTCGGGCAGGTTTCCTGGCTTACAGCTTCCTACTTGTCCGTCTGTCTTATGGCGGACTCCCCACGCCTTCCCGGACTTTTTCCAGTGGCTGAAAAAACAGGTAATAGGTTATGAATAATGGGCCATAGGTGATAGGTTATAGAAATTTTTTTACCTATTACCTTTCACCTCTTACCTTTGAGCTGTTCTTTCTTGTGGGTTTCGTTCCGATCACAGTTGCGGGGCAGCAGTGGATTTACACCACCTTCCCTTCCCGGCTTGTGTTTATGTCAAAAAGTTTCTTGTGCCCTCCTTAAAAAAAGCGGTCCGCGATCAGCTTTCAGCTAAAATTTTTTCTGCTGAATGCTGATTGTTTCTTTACATCTTCCCACCCCATAAAAAGTTTGTCAATTCCTTTTTCATCTTACCACCTCCCAGTTTATTCGCCCCCTGATCTCTGTCCTATGACTTCTGATCTCATATTTCCGGTTCGTGAACTCCGACCTCTGAACAGGCCGCCGTGAACATTTGTAATGACCCTATGATCCATTCGGCCCCTTCAAGAGCAGACTTGATCCCATTTTACTATTGACCCATTGACCACAAAATAGAATGCAGAAGATAGAATTCAGAATCCAGGCTCCTTCCTCTGAATTCGAGAATCAGTTTCTGTATCGGCGAAGATCTGTATCCCATTAAATTGAAATCAGTGTTTTGGAGAGAGAAATGAATCTCTCTTTTCAGCAATTTCCTTTAAAAGTAAAAAGTACGAGTCGGCGAACAGTTTCACTCCCTCTTGTTCCAGTTGGGAAGTGACCTGGTCGATGTCCACACCAAGCGAATTAAGGTCGTTAAAAAGCATTTGGGCCTCTTCCAGAGAATCGCCGATGGTGATTTGGGCCCGCCCATGATCCATAAAAGCCTGCAAGGTTGTCTCCGGGATAGTGTTGATGGAATCCGGCCCGATCAACTCTTGGACATACTTCACGTCGCTGTAATTCGGGTTCTTGGTTCCCGTGCTGCCCCACAATATCCTTTGGATACGGGCTCCCGGCAAATTCTGGAAGCGTGTTCCGGTAAAAATATCTTTATATTTTTTATAAGCGATCCTGGCGTTGGCCACAGCCGCCTTTCCGAAAAGAGCATGGATCTTCTGCTTTTCCGGCTCTGAGGCTTCCGAGGAAATTCGGTTCTGTAAAAGTTTATCAACTACCGTATCCACCCGGCTGACGAAGAAGCTGGCTACGGAAGCTATTTCCTGGATGGCTTGTCCCTGGCGCACTCGCGCTTCCAGGCCGTGGAGGTATGCCTCGGAAATTTCTTGGTACCGTTTTATGGAGAAGAGGAGGGTGACATTTACATTTACTCCCTGGGTTATGAGTTGTTCGATTGCCGGAAGGCCCTGTGGAGTTGCCGGAACTTTCACCAGGATGTTTTTTTTGCCGATGGTTGAAAACAGGCGCCTGGCTTCGGCGACAGTCTTCTCCGTGTCATAAGCCAGGTCGGGAGATACTTCGATGCTGACATACCCATCCAGGCCGTTGCTGGACTGATATACGGGCCATAACAGATCTGCCGCCCTGGAGATGTCTTCCAGGGCCATATCGAGGAACAATTCCTTTTCATCCCTGATCCCCTGGCTAAGCAAGTTTTTCAGGGAGGCATCATAATCTTTACTGCCGGATATTGCTTTCTGGAAGATCGTTGGATTGGAGGTGATTCCGGTCACGCCTTCCTCAATCAAACGCTTTAGCTCACCGGAGTTAATCAAATCCCGGCTCAGGTTGTCCAGCCAGATACTCTGCCCGATTTCCCGAAGTTTCCTTAAAGGGTTGTCATTCATTATCGACTCCTCAAATACGTTTTGCGTAAGGCCACGCGCGATCCCAGAAATCCCCTCTCGCCCCCCTATATTCTAAATTCTGACTTCTGACTTCTGTATTCTATTTTTTTCTGCGAAGAGCTGCGTCCTAAACCGATTTTTTGTTTAAAAGCTCCTTCACCTTCTTTACTATATTCTCAGCCGTAAAGCCAAAATTTTCAAGCAATACTTTTCCCGGGGCCGAAGCCCCGAAATGGTCGATCCCTATGGCTGCTCCGGATGAGCCCACGTATTTGTGCCAGCCATGAGTTGTTCCGGCTTCAATGGAAATCCTAACGGGTATATCCGTTGGAAGGATTTGTGCCCGGTACTCCACCGGTTGCTTTTCAAAGAGTTCCCAGGAAGGCATGCTGACAACCCGCGGGCGAACCCCTTCAGCGCGGAGCTTGGCGTATGCTATTAGGGCCAGATGAACTTCAGAGCCGGTGGCCATCAGAAGGACTTCAGGCTTATCCGGTGAAGAGTCATCCAGGATGTAGGCGCCTCGCCTCAGTTCCTCTGCCGCGGCAAACCGGGTTCGGTCGATTACGGGTAGAGCCTGCCTGGTCATGATTAGAGCGACCGGCCCTTCTTTATGCAGGATTGCCGTTCTCCATGCTTCGGCTGCTTCATTGGCGTCTGCCGGCCTGATGACCGTCAATCCTGGAATGGCCCGTAAGCTTGAAAGATGTTCCACCGGCTGATGGGTTGGTCCGTCTTCACCCAGGGCGATGGAATCATGGGTGAATACATATACGAGGTGAAGTTTCATGAGAGCGGCCATGCGGATCGCAGGACGCATGTAGTCAGAGAATACCAAAAAGGTGCTCCCAAAGGGAAGTATCCCTCCGTGCAAGGCCATTCCGTTGATGATGGATCCCATGCCATGTTCCCGCACGCCGAAATGGACATTCGCGCCAGCGTAGCTTAAAGGGCCTGATTCGGAACCCTGGATGGTTGTCTCAGGAGAGGAGGGAGATTGAAAATTACCCAGGCCTTTAAGAGCAGTATTCGTGGAGGGATTTAAATCAGCAGAGCCGCCGATGAGCCAGGGAAGATGGGGGGCGATGGCGTTCATGACCTTACCCCCCGCTAAACGGGTGGCCATCCCCTTGGGGTCAGGGGGGAAAGAAGGAATATCGCGGTCCCACCCTGCGGGGAGTTTTGCATCCATTCTTTGTTTCCATGTCCGGCTGAGAGCACGAAACGGTCCCGGTCAGGCCAGGCCGGGTTTTGGGGGTTATGCTTGAGGAAGTCTGTCCAGAGAACATAAGCCATGGGAGCGGCGCCCATGGGCATTCCAGGGTGGCCGGAGTTGGCCTCCTGGACCATATCAACGGATAGCATACGAATAGTATTGATGCAGAGTTCGTCCAGGTTCATCTTCCCTAATTTTCCCCTTTCTTTGCAGGTTATTTGATTTACTAACTTGATTGTATAGGAATTTACTTTTTTAACTTTCGGCACTTTAGTTCACTTAATTTAAGGATGAGAAACGGGTAGGTTGCTTTACTCGAACCTTGTTATCTTTACACCGATGAAAGGCATTTTAGAAAGGTAATCTTTCAGCGGAACTTTTTTCACTACCCCGCCCTGGTTTTTCGTTCCGCCGGCATGGATTAAATAAATCTCCTGGCTCGCGGATCGTTTTACTGCTTTTATGATCCCTATGTGTCCAACTCCTTCGCCCACTATCCGCTTCTCCGGCGCCTTCATGAAAAAGACCAGGTCCCCGCTTTTCAGTTTTTCGGCGTTGCCGGCCAGCTCTTCGGGCGGGAGTATCTCCCAGTTATCCTTGCCCCGGGATCCTTTGATCCGGCTGGTCCGTCCGATATTGGAAGTAATTTCTTTTCCCCACTTGCCGCTCTGGATCATGTCCTCTCCATACTCAAACCGGTCTTCATAGTTGATTACCTGGCCATTCCTGATAAGGCCCTTGGAATGAAAGCGTTTATCCAGGGCGATTTGCAGGGCCTCCTCCGGGGTTTGGCTTAAGGCGAGTTCGACGGCCCGAAAAGTTAGATACATGCAGTCAACTTTTTCGTCGGCCACAATCACGGACCTTATGACGTATATCCCTTTGGGATCTTCGTCATAAGGCCGGCCCACAAACTTTTCGGCCCAGAAGGCAATCTTCTTTCCCGCCGGCTGATCTTTGAGCTGGATCTGGATTTTCTGGATTTCTTGGGGGGAAATGGGCCAGCCGAGCTGGGCAGAAAAAAAGAGGAAGATGGGAAGGAAAAAAAGAGATTTGATAAATAGAAGAGAGATATTCATTTTCCTCATAATTTCATGTTACCAAATATTTAAAATGATGCCAATCCTTTTCTCCTACCAGCCGAAATTGCTTTCTCTTGACAGGTCATGCTCTACCTCTGGCCGGAGGTCAACATCCCAAACTACCCTTCTTAGCCAGGCATCCATAACCAGTACATACGAGCGATAGTCCTAAAATCGAGGCGAGAGGGATTACTTACGTTTTAGTGGCGGGTGATCTCGACTCGGTTACCGTCGGGGTCCTTGCAAAAAAGATAATCTGATCCATCGGGACGCTGGCCCGGGCCCTCAACAATCTCTATCCTCTTTGCCTTGAGTTCATGGATGGCTTCCTCGAAGTTTGCCACTTCCAAGGCAATATGGCGCATGGAATTCGGGATGGTTTCTTCATAGACCATGAGGTGAAGCTGACATGTAGGTCCAACCTGGTACCAGTGGCCTGGAAAATCGAACGGCGGCCGAGGAATGGTTTGCAGACCCAGTACCTTACCGTAGAACCACTTGCACCTCTCCAGATCCCGAACCACGATCCCCACGTGATTGTATTCCTTTACTTTCACCATCTCATAACCTCCCTTTCTGGATTCTACACTTTTCCGGATCGCCAACCGACTAGCCAGCCCTAGTCGACACAAGGCCAGCTTTTGCGGGCAGGAACCCATATTATTATTCAACGGGTCGTCTTACACGGAGAATGATCTAAATCAAGACAACTTAGATTCATCCCAGTTTTTCTCTCTACGAAAAATGGGGACCTAGCACCTCCTGCATAGATCTTGAATCGGCGATTATGACTTTATGTCGATTCATACCTTCTATATACACTTACCCCTTTTTTGTATGTCATCGAACAGGCTCGCGGCTGAGCTGCGGGCCGAAGGCCCGTCTGCTCCAGTCCCGCTAAGCGGGATTCGCCCGCCGCAGGCGTAGAACACGCTGCGCCTCAGACGCGAGCACGTTCATCACGACCGCCACTCTCAACTCCCACTTTCCGATTAGGCCTCGCCATTAACTGGGTAAAATCATTTTCCTTTATTTATTACCGCCTGTGGTCGGGAGGAACGTCTACTATTGATTTACGTTCTTGAGGCTCAAATCTTTATCCTTGAATGTATTGGGTAAAAATCCTCTTTAACGTAGGGATGAGGGGGTAAACTACAAGGCCTTACGCAATGGCCTTTCAGGTATCTGTAGGGACTTCTCAATCGTCTGCGGAATCTTCTTCTTGTTTTTCCAGCGAACTGAATATTTTTTCCGGTTTCATATGCTTATAATATTTGAGCCGGGATCGGTATTCTTCTAAATCAAACATCTGTTTATCCTGGAGCGTTGTAAAAATAAAGGGGGCGAGTACCGCGCATATGAGATGCACAGCCTCATGATGGGAAGCTTTCCTTTTTCTCATGGCGTTATAAAACTGGTAAACTTCGATGGGGTCCATGTTTTCCAGTTGGGTCTCTGCTATGGCATGGATGGTAACATGAAGAAAAGGATTGGTTTCATTATCGACATCATACTCGTGTTCGCTTAAAAGATCAGCAATCTCAAATTGATTGTGATATTCTGCATGCTCCAGCATGATTTCAGCCAACTTTTTATTTTCCGGGGACAGCGTCTTTAGATCACCCGTTTTGGCGATTTCCCATAATAAACGGGAATGTTCGCCGGAAAGCTTTTTTAACTCCATTCTGGCTTCATCTTCCATGGCAACCCATCCTTTGGTTCATTCTTGATAGCTTGGTAAAAAGTCCCCGCCAAAGCGGGTCCGCATTAGGTGGATTGCGCTAAATCCTTCGTCGTTGCGGCGTACCTGTAAGTAGGCCTCACTCCTCAGAATTTGCGCGCCTTGTCCGCCTGTGGCGGAGAACCTTTTACATTCCCATCCAAATTTTGACTTTATACGAGTCCTTCATTCTTAGAACTTTAAAGGCATAGGTGAACCGTTTCGGACAGAAATAAATTGAGTTTTAGGCTTTTTCCATTTGACTCATGTTAACCTATTGTTTGGGAATCGGTTTGTTTGAGAGTTATCGTTACCTGTGGCTTTCTCAGGCTCGGGGGCCAGGGCGCTTCGCTTGGCAGCATGAGGCGCTCGGCTTTCCATGGATTAGGCGGGAAAGAGCCCCCGCCTCAATTTGCGGAAACCCAGCCAATCCCTTCTTTCAAGGTTTTCTCCCGGCCGATGCTGCCGGCGCTCAGCCCCCTGGCCCCCGGGCCACGATATAAGCTGTGTTTAACAACAACATGATTCAAATGGAAAAGCAGATTGAGTTATTTTGATAAGCTTTAGGAGAGAAAGTTTAAAAGGGCTATTCCCAGCCGATCGGATCATAACCTTTTTCCCGCAGGCAGCGGTTTACAAAATTCTTATAAACGGGAGAGGGCTGGGAGGCCCGAAAGAGTCCCCGCAATAATCCGGTGGCGGCGCCTCCGGCCGCTCCAACGGCAATACCCCTTCCGAGGTTGCCAGTGACGGCCCCCACCGCTCCGCCAACAACTGCCCCGGCCGCGCCTCCGGCCGCTGTACTTCCAGCCACCTTGGCCTCGGGATGAGTCTTCACATAAGTCTCCGCCTGACGGCAGCATTCATCGATATCCTTTTGGGCCTGGCTATCGCCGACTATTTTTAAATGCTCATTGGGATAAAGGACAGGGCGATGGGCGGCACACCCCATAAGCAGGAAAATGAGAAGGATAGTCAGTATTATCTTCATTGTTTCGGATATTGGAGAAGGATTTTCTATTATAATAAGGCAAAAATAAGGATAAGTCAAAAAGATGAGACTTACTATATAAGGCGCAGGGTTCGCTTTTAACCCTGCGCCTTACGCTTTTTGAATTATACTTTCGGTAAATCTTTCAGCGCTTCCTGAATCTTTTCTTCCGGGTGCTCATAATTCACCAGCTTGTTGGACAAGAAAGAATCATAGGCTGCCATGTCGAAATGGCCGTGGCCGCTGAAATTGAAGACAATGACCTTTTCTTCTTTCCGCTCCCGGCACTTGATTGCTTCGTCGATGGCCGCTCGAATGGCATGAGCCGTCTCCGGAGCCGGTATGGTTCCCTCTGTCTTAGCAAAAAGCATAGCAGCCTCAAAGACCGGGGTCTGGTGGTAGGCTACGGCTTCGACAAGTCCCTCATCGTAAAGCAAGCAAAGAAGAGGGGCATCTCCATGGTAGCGCAGTCCGCCGGCATGAATCCCGGCGGGAACAAAGGTATGCCCCAGGGTGTACATTTTTACGATGGGAGCCATCTGGGCCGTGTCCCCGTAGTCATACCGGTAAACCCCCTTGGTCAAAGTCGGGCAGGCGGTCGGTTCCACGGCGACAAAACGGATCTTTTTCCCCTGTTTCTTCTCCGGGAAAAAGGGGAAGCAGAACCCGGCAAAATTGCTTCCTCCTCCCACGCACCCGATGAGGACGTCCGGTTCAGCGCCGATCTTCTTCAATTGGGCCTTGGTCTCCAGACCCACGATGGTCTGATGAAGGATTACGTGGTTGAGCACGCTGCCCAGAGAATACCGGCTATCTTCCCGCTTCACGGCATCTTCCACGGCTTCGCTGATGGCGATGCCCAGGCTGCCGGGAGAGTCGGGTTCCTTGGCCAGGATTTTCCTGCCTGATTCGGTTTGCTCGCTCGGGCTGGGGGTCACGGAAGCGCCCCAGGTCTCCATGAGCATGCGGCGGTAGGGCTTCTGCTGATAGCTGACTTTTACCATGTACACCCGGCATTCCAACCCGAAAAGGTTGCAGGCCAAAGCCAGGGCGCTTCCCCACTGGCCGGCGCCGGTTTCCGTGCTCAGGCGCTTGACGCCCTCTTTTTTATTGTAGTAAGCCTGAGCTACGGCTGTATTCGGCTTATGGCTTCCGGCCGGGCTGACGCTCTCGTTTTTGTAATAGATGCGCGCCGGAGTTTTTAGGGCTTCTTCCAGCCTTTTAGCCCGGCAGAGCGGCGTCGGCCTCCAGAGCTTATAGATGGAAAAAACCTCGTCGGGAATATCGATCCAGCGCTGCTGGCTGACTTCCTGCTCGATCAGGCCCATGGGAAAGATGGGGGCCAGGTCCTGAGGCCCTAACGGTTGCAGGGTTCCCGGATGCAGGGGCGGGGGGAGGGGTTTGGTGAGGTCAGGCTGGATGTTGTACCATTGGCGGGGCATCTCCGCTTCGCTCAGATAGATTTTTCGTTCTTCCATTGTTTCCTCCTTTTTTGAATTTATTTGGACGCAGGTAAAAACAGATTTTAACGATATAAAATTTAAAGAAATTTTAATCGGCTTTTTCTGCGCAAATCTGCGTCCCTATTATTAATTACTCCAGCATTTTCCACTGGCCGTTTACGATCTGGACTATAACCATCGAGTCTGTTCCCAGGCCGTTATGATCCTCGGGTGTCAGGTTATATATGCCACTAACGCCTATGTATCCTTGGGTCTTCTCGATTGCATCCCGCAGCTTTTCGTTGTCTGTCCCAACCTTTTTCATGGCATTAGCCACGATGTAGATGGCATCCCAGGCATACCCCGAATGGGTGTTGATGGGGAACTGCCGTTCGTATTGATAGACGTCTTTGTAGAGCCGGATAAATTCATGGATGACCTTTTTCTGCGGATCGGCATCTGGAAGCTGAGAGGCAACCATCAACTTGGTGGAAGGCATGATGTTTCCTTCCGAGGCGGTTCCGGCCAGCTCGATATATTTCGGGTCGGGCAGGCCGTGGCATTGGTAGAGCGGGGTCTGGATAGCCAACTGCTTGACGTTTTTAGCCACAATGGAGCCGGCCTTCCCGATCGTCCAGCAGATGATGGCTTCGGGCGAGGCGGCCTTGATCTTGACTAACTGCGCGGTCATATCGCTGTCTGTCGCCTGAAAGGATTCACTGGCAATGATTTTCAGGCCGTATTCCGGGGCCAGCTTTTCCAGCCAGTTTTTCCCATCCCGGCCAAAGCCATCGGCGGCGGTGATAATGGCGATTTTCTGGATATTTTTCTTTTTCATGTACTCGTAAGTTTTCTTCACGGCCACGGAGGTTCTCTGGGGAGATTTAAACGTCCAGTGAAACGGCTTGACAGTAATCGGGGGATCCCCGCCCACAGTCATGAAGGTGGGGACCTTCATCTGCTCGATAATAGGCTTAGCTGCCATACCGGTGTCCGTCCGGGTTGGGCCAATGATGGCCACCACCTTGTCTGACTCGATAAATTTTTTGGCGATGATGGCGGCCTTCGTAGGATCACCCTCGTCATCGGCGATCACCAATTGCAGCGGACGGCCGTTGATTCCGCCCAAAGAGTTGATTTTTTTCACGACCATCTCGGCCACTAGCTTCGTGGGAGTGCCGATGAAGGCTGAAGCCCCCGTTAGGTCAAAGAAGGCTCCTAACTTGATCGGATCAGCCCCCCAGGCTACCCCCCCGGCGACACAGAGTGTCAGAAGTAAACAGATGAACAACAACCCTCTTTTCATTTCTTTTTCCTCCTCTTTTTTAGAATTTACCGCAAAAATTTTTATTTACCTCTGCGTTCTCGGCGATCTCTTCATTAAAAATAGGATCAGTTTAGCGATTTGAAAAAATGGTATTAAAGCCTTTGTTTTGGGCCGGGGGTTAGAGCGGAACGCGCCGGAAGCATTGGTTGGGTTTCCGCTTGGCCACGAGGACTAAAGATCGTTTCCTCCGGAGGAGGCGGGGGTTCTTGCCCGCCCCATATGCGGAGAAATCAGCGCCTTATGATTCCAAGCATTCCGCTCTGGCCCCCGGCCCCTGGAATCCCTTGGCCCTTACAGCACGCCTCTTTTCAAAGAGCTAAAGTGTTACAAAAAATATTATCTTTCATCAAAGACTCGTTTCGATTTTCGCTCTGTCCGGGGCAGGCTTTGGAAATCTACGATTTCTACCTTGCCGCTGACCAGAAGTTGCCGGTTGATGAGGTTTTCCAGATGGGCGGCCAGAGCCTTGTCTCTCTTTCGACCGCCCCCTTCAGCCCGCTCCGCTTTTATGGCCATATAATCCTTTCCATCCGGCTTCCTCTTTAAGAAGACCTGAAATTCGCTGCCCACCTGGGGAACCTGAGAGAGAATATGGTCGATCTGGCCCGGATAAATATTCACTCCCCTGATGATGAACATATCATCCGAACGGCCGAGGATTTTGTCATGCCTGGGCAGGATATTACCGCAGGAACACCGGCCGGGAATTACTTTCGTCAGGTCGCGGGTGCGGTAGCGAATCAGGGGGGCAGCCTCCTTCCGCAGGGTAGTGACGACCATTTCCCCTTCTTCTCCAGGCGGCAATGGCTTTAACGTATGCGGGTCAATGATCTCTAATATGTAATAATCAGCCCAGTAATGGATTCCTTCATGGGCCGGACATTCCAAGCCCGTGCCCGGGCCGTAAAGTTCGGTCAAACCGGGGATGTCAAAGGTATCCTCCACGCCCAGGTACCCTTCAATATTCCGGCGCATGGCTTGGCTATGCCGTTCGGCTCCGAAGATCATCTTGCGGAGACTGATTTTTTCCCTTAGGCCACGACGTTTGATCTCTTCGGCCATGAGCAAACCCATGGAAGCCGTGCAACAGAAGACCGTGGTCTGGAGATCAACCATAAGCTCACAATGCATATCAAGATTTCCGGGGCCTACGGGCACGGCCATGGCTCCAAACCTTTCGGCCCCCATCTGAAAACCCACCCCGGCGGTCCAGAGGCCATAACCGACGGCAACCTGCACCCTGTCCGCCGGCGTAAGGCCGGCCATTTCATAACAGCGGGCGAACATATCGCTCCAATCCCGGAGGTCTTTTTCCGTGTAGCAGAGGACTTTCCTCTTTCCGGTCGTTCCGGAGGAGGCGTGGATGCGCACCACTTGTTCGATAGGGACAGAGAGAAGCGGAAAAGGATAACCCTCCCTTAGGTCTTCGGCTGTGGTGAAAGGAAGTTTCTGGATGTCCTCAATACAATTGATATCCTGCTGCTGAACCCCGGCTTCCTTCATTTTCTTCTGATAAAAAGGAGATCCGGCAAAGGCGTGCTTTACTGTCCACCTCAAGCCATTAAGCTGCAACTGAATCAACTCTTCTGCCGATTTAATAGATGGCATGAAAGTTTTTATCATTACGGTCATTCTCCTCAAAAGCGCAAGGCGTAAGACCAAAAAGAAGGTGCAATTTTAATATTTCAAGTTTCGTAACACTTTAGTTCTTTGAAGAAAGGTGTATCACCAGGGCCAAGGGATTCCAGGGCCCGGGGGCCGGGCCGGCCCGCTTGGAATCATAAGGTGCTGATTTCTCCGTGGATGGGGCGGGGAAGATACCCCCGCCTCCTCCGGAGGAAACGGGCTTTTATCCTCGAGGACAAGGGGAAACCCAACCGATGCTTCCGGCGCGTTCCGGCCTGGCCCCCGGGCCCAAACAGAGGCGTTGCCGCCATTTTTTCAAAACTCTAAACGGATACCAAGTTTCAAGTTGAAAACTCGCAACCCGCAACACTCAACACTCTTCCTCCACACTCTTTGCGCTCTCGCGCCTTACGGTATTCGGTATTTTTCCAATTTCCACTTCTACCCTCAACCCTATAGCCCGGCGCAGGGCTAATTGAACGCTTTCTTGCAGGACTTTCTCTCTTTCTTCCCCGGTTGTAAAAATCTCCGGAGACGCTTCCACGCGCACTTTCAGCCGGTCGTTCATTCCCTGTTTCTCGGTCACCTCCAGGCAATAACCCGGTCCGACCCCATCGATGCCGGCCAGTACCTCTTCAATCTTCTCCGGGAAAACGTTGATTCCGCGCACGGAAATCATTTTGTCGGCTCTTTTAAGCACCCTGTCCATCCGGGCCATTGTCCGGCCGCAGGAGCAGGGTTCGTAATGGAGCGCCGTTAAATCGCTTGTCCGGTAACGTAAGAGGGGATAGGCATTTGTCGTGAGTGTGGTTAGTACCAGCTCTCCTTCTTGCCCGGCGCTCAGGGTTTGTCCGGTATGCGGGTTGATCACTTCTGCAAAAAAATGGTCTTCAAAAATATGTAAGCCAGCTCTTGCTGAACATTCACCGGCAACTCCGGGTTCGATCAGCTCCATGACGCCGTAAATATCGTAAGCCTTGATTTTAAAATTTTCCTCGATGACCTGGCGAACGGGTTCTGGCCAGGGCTCGGCCCCGAAAAGGCCGATGTTCAAAGACAAAGACCGGGGGTCCATCTTCTTCCTTTTCATGGTTTCCATGATATGCAGGGCAAAAGAGGGGGTGGAAATTAGGACCGTGCTGCGAAAATCCTGCATGATCCTAAGCTGAACTTCAGCCGAGGCGATCGATGTCGGGACAACGGCTGCGCCGATCAGCTCGGCAGCCTGATTGAACCGCACCGCCCCCAAAAAAAGGCCGTAGTTGAAAGCCACCTGGAGGATGTCGTGATCGGTTATGCCGATCCCGGCCATGATCCGGGCCACGAGTTCCCGCCAGATCTTCAAATCCTGCCGCGTATAACCGATGACGATGGGATTTCCATAAATCCCCAGTGGAAACTGCAGGCGAACCACGTCCCGCAGGGGAACGGCAAACATGCCATAGGGATAGTTATCCATCAAATCCTTGCGGGTGGTGAAGGGAATTTTTTTTAGGTCTTCGAGGGACTTGATGTCATCCGGGTTCAACCCGGTCTCGTCGAATTTTTTACGGTAAAAATCGACATTGGAGTAAGCCTGGTTAACCACGATCTGCAGCCGTTCGTTCTGCAATTCGAGAAGTTCATTGCGCTCCATGGCTTCAATATCCGGATTGAATATGGGCATATTTCCTCCCGTTTACCTTTCCCATTTCCCCCTGTAGTCTTTGCCCAAAAAAGCCCTTTTCACTTCATCGTTGTTTAAAAGCTCCTGGCCGCTTCCGCTCAGGACAATCCGGCCCGTGTCCAGAACATAAGTCCTATGGGAAATGCGCAGGGCTTCTTTGGCGTTCTGTTCGACAAGCAAGATGGTTATTCCCCGATCATTCAGCGACCGGACGATGTGGAAAATTTCCGAAACGACTGTGGGAGCCAATCCCAGGGAAGGCTCATCGAGCATGAGCAATTTAGGCTGACCCATCAATGCCTTTCCCAAGGCTAACATCTGCCGTTCCCCGCCAGAGAGGGTCCCGGCCGGCTGGTCCTTGCGCTCCCGCAGAATGGGGAAAAGTTGAAATACTTTTTCCATCTCTTCGGCCAATTTGACCCGATCCTGGCGTTTAAGGTAAGCTCCCAGTTCCAGATTTTCCAGGACGGTGAGGGGGGTGAAAACCTTGTCAGCCTCGGGTACCTGGAGAATACCCAGAGCCACGATTTTTTCCGGTTTCATCCCCCGGGTTTCCATGTCAAAGAAAATTCTACTTTCATTCCGCGACGGGTGCAGGCCGGAGATGACGTTCAGCAGGGTGGTTTTCCCTGAACCGTTGGCTCCGATGAGCGAGACAATTTCTCCGGCTTCGACATGCAGAGTTACATGGCGCAGGACCTGTATTTTCCCGAAAAAAGCGTCAATGTTTTTAATTTTCAACATAATGAAAAACCATTCACCGCAGAGCACGCGGAGAACGCAGAGAAATATAAAAATTAAAAATAAAGTAACACTTTAGCTCTTTGAAAAAAGGTGTGTTGTAAGGGCCAAGGGATTCCAGGGGCCGGGGGCCAGAGCGTAATGCTTGGAATCATAAGGCGCTTATATCTCCGCATATGGGGCGGGCAAGAACCCCCGCCTCCTCCGGAGGAAAAGATCTTTTATCCCCGTGGCCAAGCGGAAACCCAACCGATGCTTCCAGCGCGTTCCGCTCTAACCCCCGGCCCTCAACAAAGGCTTTTGTACCGTTTTTTCAAATCGCTAAAATGTTACAAAATAAACAATAAATTTTTTGTTTGTCGTTTTGATTTCACCTCTCCTCCTCTGCGCTCTCTGCGGTGAATTTTTTTACGTTCCCAGGTACGCTTCCATAACCCGGCTGTCCTTCTGCATCTCTTCCGGCCGGCCTTCGCCGATCTTGGCGCCGTGGTGGAGAACAATAACCCAGTCTGAAATACCCATAACCAGGTGCATGTTGTGCTCAACCAGGATGATGGTCTGGCCGGTTTGCTTTAATTTGATAATCAAATCCCCCATGGCCTCGGTTTCCCGGATATTCAGGCCGGCTACCGGCTCGTCCAGGAGTAGAAGTTCCGGCTCGCCGGCCATGGCCCGGGCGATTTCCAGGCGTTTTTGATCGGCGATGGAAACGTGGGCAGACATCCAGTACGCTTTGGGCAGGAGGCCGAAAGAATCGAGCAGAGTTTCGGCCTTTTCCCTGATCTTCTTTTCTTCCCGCCTTTCACTGGCAAAATGGAACAGGCCATCCCAAAAACCCGATTTTGTCCTTGGGTGCATACCTACCATCACGTTTTCCAGGACGGTCATGTTGGAAAAAAGTTGCACCTGCTGGAAAGTCCGGTTGATCCCCCGGGCGGTAATCTGAAAAGGTTTCAGCCCGGATATGGGCATCCCGCGAAAAAGGATTTCCCCGGAATTCGGAGAATAAACGCCGGTTATGGCATTAAGGAGAGTTGTCTTGCCCGCTCCATTCGGCCCGATGACAGATACGATCTGGTGCGGAGCGATGCAGAAGGAGAGGGCATTCAAAGCTTCCAGCCCCCCGAACCTCATGGTGATCTCCCGGGTCTCCAGAATGGTTTGGTTTTGTTGAAAACCTTTTTCAGGCATTATGGGCCTTTTCTCGGCACTAACTCCATTCCGGAGCGCGCTTCCTCTTTTCTCTTGCGGAAAATCCCGGCCACCACAGGGAAGAGTCCCTGGGGGAAGAATATTAGGACAACCATGAGGATGATCCCGTAGATGAGCACATTGTATTCCTTGACCGCATGCAGAATTTCCGGAAGGATGGTCAATAGAATTGCTCCCAAAACAGATCCCCAGAGAGATCCGATCCCGCCGATCAAAACCATGGTGACCACCTGAATGGAATAGAAGAAACTGAAAGTTCCCGGGCTGACAAAGGTAATATAATGCGCATAACAGCTTCCGGCCAAAGATGCCAGGACTGCGCTGATGACGAAGACCTTGACTTTGTAGCTCTCCGTGTCAATGCCCGCACACCTGGCGGCAATCTCGTTGTGGCTCAATGCGGCCATGGCCCGGCCTACCCGGGAGTGAATCAGGTTCAAAGAAAGGAGGAGTGTTCCGACGGAGATGGTCCACAGTAAGTAATATATTTTCCGGTCGGAATCGAAAACAAACCCTCCAACCTGAAGGCGGGGAATCCCCGGAAAACCCGAAGGGCCGCCGGTTACCCCGTCAAGCTGGATCATGAGAATGTATATAATTACATTGAACCCGAGCGTAGCCATGACCAGATAATGCCCTTCGAGTTTTAGGGTGGGAATTCCTATGGCGTAGGCCACCATTCCCGTTATGACCATGGCCAGGATAATCGTGGGCCAGAGCGGGAAGCCGAAGGTGGCCGTGAAGATGGCTGAAAGATAAGCCCCCAACCCGAAGAAAGCCGCATGGCCCAGAGAAATCTGTCCGGCAAAGCCCATGAGCAGGTTAAGGCCGATCACCACTACTATGTTTAAGGCGGCTATGTTTAACACCATCAGATGGTAGTTATTCTTCCAGATGGCCGGCACCAAAAAAATGATCAGGGCATAGGCCAAAAGGTATATTTTGTTTTTCTTTCCCATGTTTTTTTCAGACCCGCCTTAGCCGCCCTTTGCCCATGATTCCGCTTGGCTTTAGAAAAAGAATCGTCAATAAAATCAAAAAGGCCACGGCGTCTTTGTATTCCGATGAGATAAGACCGGCGCCCAGGGATTCGAAGACGCCCAGGAGAAGTCCCCCGATCACTGCCCCCGGCATAGAGCCGTATCCACCAAGGATAGCCGCAGAAAAACCTTTAAGTCCCAATATGACGCCTACATCATAAGATGTGGTGGTAATTGGGGTTATGATCATTCCGGCTACAGCTCCCAGAGCGCCGCTGAACGTAAAGGAAAGAAGGATCATGCGGTCAACCGGGATACCGGTCAGCATGGCCGATCGCCGGCTGGCCGCCACTGCCCGCATGGCTTTTCCGGTCGTGGTCTTCTTGAGGAAATAGTTTAAGGCCAATACTATGGAAACGGTAATCCCGAAGATCCAGATACTCTGAGGCATGATGGCAGCTCCGAAGAGGATGAGGGGGGTCTCACCGGAAAAGGGAGGAAGGGTCATGGGGTTTTTCCCAAAGAGAATCATGGACAGGCCTTTTATGGAGATGGAAGCGCCGACCGTAATCATGACCAGAATGAGGATTTCCTTGGATTTGGCCCGGCGGATGGGCCCGAATTCCAAAAGCAGGCCGATTGCCGCCACGGAGAGAACAGTCAGGAAAAAAGAAGGAAGCATAGGGAGTTTTAAAAGACTGTGGAAGGTAATCATGAACATTCCCCCGAGCATGACGAACTCACCCTGGGCAAAGTTGACAATACCTGTAGCATTGTGGATGAGGGAGAAGCCGATGGCGATCAGGGCGTAGGTGCTTCCCGTGGTCAAGCCGGAAAGAATGAATTGAAAAAGTTGCAGCCCAAAAGTCATTCTTGGCCTTCGGCATTACCGGTTGAATAACCAACTTGCAAAGCTTTAAGGTTGGCTTCCCTGAACCGCTCTGGAGAAATGTCCCCGGTAACCGATTCGGCCAGGGAATAATCACAAAATAATTTTTTTTGCTTCAGGGCAAATCCCAGGAGGATCAAATTGGCCATGAGGGGAGAGCCGGTTTTAGCGGCCAATCCCGTGGCGTCAATGGCCGGAGAAGAATTAGGCCCGGGTGTGTTTAGAATCATCGTCCCCGTAGGGGCCATGAGGTGGGCGTAGGTTTCGATGGACCCATCATCCAGGGCCAGAATCAGGTCTGCCTGACTGCTTCTTACCAGGGGGCCTCTATAGGGCCCGACTTTCAGGGTGGAAATCACCGAGCCGCCGCGCATGGCCATTCCATGGGTTTCTGAGGCGATCACCTCCAGCCCCAACCTCAGGGCGCATTCGGTTAGAATGCGGGTGAGGAATAAAACCCCCTGGCCACCCCTGCCTGTAATGGCAATTTGCATGTCCGAACCTCCTAAAACCTAACCACAGAGATCGCAGAGACCGCTGAGAATTGAATAAAATTAAAAATCAAATAGAAAAAGTTGTAACACTTTAGCTCTTTGAAGAAAGGTGTGTCACCAAGGCCAAGGGATTCCAGGGCCCGGGGGCCAGACCGGCCCGCTTGGAATCATAAGGCGCTGCTTTCTCCGTGGATGGGCGGGTAAGATACTCCCCGTCTCCTCAGGAGGAAACGGGCTTTTATCCTCGAGGACAAGGGGAAACCCAATGGATGCTTCCGGCGCATTCCGGCCTGGCCCCCGGGCCCAAACAGAGGCGTTGCCCCATTTTTTCAAAACTTTAAACTGATATAAAAAATTAAATTTTTTTCATCTCGGCGTTCTCTGCCCTCTCTGCGGTGAATTATTGTTTTTAATGGCGTTTTGCGGGCAAACTTGAACGCATACTCCACAACCCGAACATAGGTTTTGGTCTATCCTGGCCATGCCGGATTGCGGATTTAAGCTTATTGCCGGGCACTCGAAGTCCCGGTAGCAAATTTCGCAGGCGATGCAGTCCCCGGTAATTTCCAGGCCATAAGATTTTTGCTTTTGGCCGGGGCTAAGATTCATCAGGCAGGGATGCCGAGATATGATAACTGAAATCCCTCCATCTTCAGAACGGGTTACTTTATCCGCTTCTTTAACAGCCTGAATCATGCTTTCGAGCTGGTATGGATCAAGGATGGTAAGGTTCTGCACCCCGCTGGCTCTTACTATTTCTTCTATGGCCACTGCTTTTCCCGTCCGGCCATCGGCCAGCATTTCCAGGCCGGGAGTAGGCTGGTTTCCGGTCATGGCTGTGGTGGAATTGTCCAGGATAAGCAGGATGAATTTCGCTCCGTTATGCACAGCGTTGATCAAGGCCGGAATTCCGGCGTGGTAGAAGGTGGAATCGCCGATGGTGGCCACTATCGGGGGAGCTTCTCCGTTCATCCGGTAGGCATAGTACAAACCGGCAGCCTGGCTGATCGCTGCTCCCATGCAAAGGACGGTGTCCACTGCCCCTAAATTCAATCCCAGAGTATAACAACCGATGTCGCTGGGATAGATTCCCTGAGGAAGAGCTTGGCGGATGGCGTAAAAAGCAGGGCGGTGCGGGCATCCGGGGCAAAGCGTAGGGCGCCTGGCTTTGCCGGGAATTAAGCCCTTTTTTCCTTCGGGAATCCCGGCGAAATTTCGGATGCTCTCCACGAGAACGTCCGGAACGAGTTCTCCCTGGGAGGGAATGGAACCGTCCAGCCTTCCTTTAAGGCGGCCGCGCATGGCCAGTTGCATTTCGATTACCGGGTAGGTTTCTTCAATGATGAGGATATCTTCAAAAGAACCTATTTCGGCGAGGAGGGCCTTAGCTTTTAACGGATAGGGCATTTTCACCTGATAGAGAGTAATCTCATCCTTAAGGTTTAGTTCCTGCAAAATGTCGTAGGTATAGGCAAGGGCAACTCCGGAGGAGATAATGCAGCGGCGGGCGTTACTGCTGCCGAGAATTTTCCGAAAAGAATCTTTTCCGAATTTTTCGGCGATGGCCTCGATCTTTTGGTTAAGTTGCAGGTGCAGGGTAAAACGATATCTCGGCGTAGCTGCCCATCGCTGGGGATCTTTGGAAAAGCCGGAAGCCAATGAGGGAGCGGGGATCTCTTTTAGGAGAATTCCCTGCCGGGAATGGCAAATGCGGGTAGTGGGTCTTAGCATAACCGGGATCTCGAACTCCTCGGATATCTGATAAGCCAGCCCGATCATCTCTTTTGCTTCTTGCGGGGTGGAAGGGTCCAGAACAGGAATCTTGGCCATCACGGCCATCATCCGGCTGTCCTGCTCAGTCTGGGAGCTATGGGGGCCTGGATCATCGGCCGAGATAACAAGAAAACCCCCCTTAACTCCGGTGTAAGCTGAACTCATGAGAGGGTCGCAGGCCACGTTCAAGCCGACCTGTTTCATACTTACCGCTGCGCGACCTCCGGCATAGCTGACGGAGAGAGCCGTCTCAAAAGCCACCTTTTCGTTGATGGACCATTCCCCTATTGCCGGAGTCTTTTCAGCCTTGGCCATCTGCAGGAAAGAAGAGAGAATTTCCGAAGCCGGAGTTCCGGGGTAAGAGGCGGCAAAAGAACAGCCGTTCTCTAAAAGCCCGCGGGCGATAGCCTCATTTCCAAGAAGAATCTTTTTCATTTTTTTCCCGAATCCATTAACCGCAGAGTCCGCAGAGAGCGCCGAGAAAATAATCAAATCAAAAATCGAAGACAAAGAAATTAAAAACACGTTTTGGGTGTTTATCTTTATTCTAATCTTTTCTGCGGTCTCAGCGATCTCTGCAGTTAAAAAGTATTTAAAACAAAAAAGCCGTGGGCACTGTTGAAGCTGCCCACGGCTTTAAAAAATCTATATGTGTCATTCCGGCCGGTTTATGGGCAGACTTCACCTCCTTGGTTTTTCCACCACCACCAGCCCCAGAATGTCAATTTATTTTTGCCCATTAAACCTTCTTTTTAATGAAAGTAGTTTCTTTTACTATGAATCAGATATTCTTGTCAAGAATTTTTTATAAATATTTTTAGAATTGGCTTATTGGTAACACTTTAGCCCTTTGAAAAGAGGTGGGGCGTAAGGTCAGGGGGAATCCATGGTCCGGGGGCCTGGGCGGCCCGCTTGGAATCATAAGGCGCTGGTTTCTTCGCCGGTGGGGCGGGGAAAACGCCCCCCGCCTCCTCCGACGGAAAAGAGCGGGGTTCTTCGTGGCCAAGCGGAAACCCGGCCGATGCTTCCGGCGCGTTCCACCCAGACCCCCGGACCTCAACAAAGGTGGTCAAACCACTTTTTCAAATCGCTAAATTGATACGCTTATTGAAATTTTCTTTATAAAGGGATTTTCACAATTTATATGCCTTCTTGGCCAGGCGGTAAGCTGTGTCCTTGCTCATCTCCAAGGCATCTTCCATATCGATGATCCCTCTCACAACCAGGCCGGCAATCCAGTTGGCATCTACCCGCCGGGAGAGATCATGGCGGGCGGGAATTGATGGGAAAGCCCTGGTATCATCGTTAAAACCGACCGTATTGTGAAGCCCAGCCGTCTCCGTTGTTTCCAGGCGGTAGCGCATCAGGCCATTGATGCTGTCGAAGAACCACCAGGGCGGGCCCAGTTTCATTGCCGGATAATGTCCGGCCAAAGGCGCCAGCTCGCGGGAATAAGCGCTCTCATCGAGGGTGAAGACGATAAAGGTAAAGTTAAGATTGTTGCCATACTTGTTGAGCAAGGGTTTGAGATTGCGGGTGTATTCGGTTTGGATGGGAATGTCGCCACCCCGATCCGGCCCGAAGAGATTAAAAATGAATGGATTGTGATTTCGGTATGAGCCGGGGTGTAGTTGCATCACCAGCCCATCTTCGACACTCATCCTGGCACTTTCCATAAGCATGTGGGCCGTGAAACTGGCTGCTTCTTCTTCGGTAGCTTTGCCTTTCAGGGCTCTTTGGAAAATAGCCTCCGCCTCCGGGGGTGGAAGCTCCTCAGTGTAAGGGGTCAGGGCGGAGTGGTCTGTGGCTTTTGCGCCCATCTTTTTGAAGAATTCACGCCTGTTTTCCAGGGCGCTTATGAATTTGGAGTAGGAATCGACAGCGATGCCGCTTAAATTGCTTAGAGCGTCTATATGATCCTGCCACCCTAAGGTGAGCAGATTCACAACCGCATCCGGCCTGAAGGTCGGGATCACCCGGCCCTTCCAGCCGGAGTCTTTGATCGCCTGATGATGGGAAAGTGAGTCTGTGGCCGCGTCAGTAGTGCAGAGGGCTTCGATGTTGAAGCGCTCGAAAAGGGCCCGGGGGCGAAATGCTGGTCTGGCCAGGTAAGCTTCAATCTTGTCGTAAACTTTCTCCGCCGTTTTCCCGTTCAGCTTATCTTTGATTCCAAAAACTGATTGCAACTCATCCGCCAGCCAAATGCCGCTGGGCGTTCCCCGGAAGAGATAAAAGTTCTCGGCAAAAATTTGCCAGATCCTGCGGTGGTCTTGTTCAACGGGGCCTCCGTCCAGTCTTTGAACTCCGAGAGTCTCCAGGGGGATTCCCTGGGAATATAGCATTCTCAGAACGTAGTGGTCCGGGAGGATGAGAAGTTCCGCAGGAGTGCCGAATGAGGCTTCTTCTTTAGCAAACAATTTTGGATCAACATGCCCATGAGGGCAAAGGAGCGGCAGGGCCGAGACAGTTTCATAAAGCTCGTAAGCGATGCGGCGTTGTTTTGGGTCCGGGTCAAAGTATCGATTCGGATTTTTTTTGGATAAAGAGGCCATATCCCTTTTCTTCTCGGGCTCGAAATTAGTTCTACGGCTCAAACCTTTACGGCCTGCCGGCTTCTCAAGCCCGCCAGCACCTTGTCGGGGGTTGCCGGGAGGGTATAGATGCGCACACCGGTGGCATCGTAAATGGCATTCAGGATGGCCGGGGTAATTGGCACGGTGGCCACCTCGGAAATTCCCTTGGCGCCAAAGGGGCCAGCCGGTTCCGGATCTTCAACCAGGATGCACCGGATATCCGGAATATCCATGACAGTGGGTACGCGCAGTTGCTTGAAGGTCCGAGTGACCGGAATTCCTCTGTCCAGAATATAGGCCTCTGAGAGAGCATACCCCAGACCCTGAGCACAGCTACCTTCAATCTGACCTTCGATCTTCCGGGGGTTTATGGCCCGGCCGCAGTCGTGGGCGGCGATGATCTTCAGCACTTGCACCTGCCCGGTGTTTTCATCCACCTCCACCACGGCCACCTGGGTTGTATAGGCATATGATGGATAATTGCGGTATTCTTCCGGCGGAACAGTGCGCCTGGCATCTTTATCCGCCAGGGCGTAGGTTTTGGGGGCTGTGTAATAATATTGGACTTGCAATTCCTCTCCGGCCTTTTTGATTCGTCCGGCAAGTTCGGCCAGCGGTATGGCCAAACCCCTGCTTTCGTCGAAAATTTCTTTTCCTCTTATTCGGAGGCGCTCAAAGGGTAATTCGTAATGGGCAGTTGCCTTTTGCAGTAATTTTGTTTTAAACTCCCTCGCTGCCAGTTCCACTGCCTTGCCGGTGATCAGGGTTTGTCTTTCCCCTACGGCGCCGCCGTGAGGGATGGTCAGCGCGGTATCCCCGGTGATAATATCGAACAGTTGATCATCTAATCCTAACACCTCGGATGCCACCTGTACTAGGACAGTGCGGATACCCTGGCCCATGTCCACAGCCGATGCCCGCAACAGCACCCAGCCGTCTGCTTGCAGGCTGAAGATAGCCCCGGCGTCATCCACTTTCCCTTTGCCGGCGCCCACGTTTTTAAATCCGCTGGCCATGCCGACACCAATCCTCTTGCCGGGGACCTTTCGGGCCTGGATGGCCGGCAATTCCTTTGGCAATGCCTCCCGGACTGCCTGGATGGTAGCCTGTGTGGCCACGCTAACTTTCAGTATTTCTCCGGAGATGGTTCTGTCTCCAATCTTTAGGGCGTTGATCATCCTGATCTCAAACGGGTCGATGCAAAGCTTCCTGGCTGCCTCGTCCAGAAGGGATTCAATTGCTACGGCGGCCTGGTTGATGCCAAAGCCCCGGAAGGCGCTGCCATTGGCGTTGTTGGTATACATAGCCCAGCCTTCCACCCGCACGTTAGGCACCTCATAAGGGCCGCAGGCAAAGATACATGCCTGGTCGATGACCCGGGGGCTGAGAGCTGTGTAGGGTCCGGCATCAGAGAGGAGTTTGGCATCCACAGCCACTAAGTGTCCGGCGGAATCCAGGCCTACCCGGTAATCCATCCAGTAGGCGTGACGCTTGGTGCTCACCCTTATGGATTCCTCCCGGGTTAAAGTGATCTTTACCGGCCGTCGCAGATGGTAGGCCCCAATGGCCAGAAGAGCCTCCACGGTATTATCCAGCTTGCTGCCAAAAGCCCCGCCAAGGGGCGTGGCAATTACCCGGATCCGTTCTTCCGGCAGGCTTAACACCGCGGCCAGTTGTTTTCGGATTTCAAAGGGAAACTGAGTCGGGGCATAAATCGTAAGGATGCCGTTTTCATCCACAAGCCCGATACCTGCTTCAGGCTCCAGGTAGGCGTGTTCCACAAATGGAGTCTCGAAATGACCTTCCACCACCACTGCGGCCTGCCGGAAGCCGGCCTCGATGTTGCCCTCCTCGTGCAGTAAATGCTTACAGATGTTTCCTCCGGGGTGCAACGGAAGGGCTTCCGGTCTTAAGGCTTCCTGGGGTGAAAAAATTCCCGGGAGTTCCCGGTAATCAACTTTGATTTGCTTAACGGCCATTTCCGCAGCGGCCGGGGTTTCGGCGAAAACAACGGCAATGGCATCTCCCACAAAGCGCACCCGGTCCCGGCATAACACCGGTTGATCAGGATTTAACGATCCCATCCCGTTATGCCCCGGGACGTCATCCGCTGTTAAAATTGCCTGAATCCCAGGAGCTTTTTTGGCCAGGGAAGTATCCAGGGAAAGGATTTCGGCATGAGGATAGCGGCTCCAGAGAATTTTACCGTAGAGCAGGCCTTCCATATACATGTCGTCCGCAAAAGTGAGACACCCTCTAATTTTGGCTTTCCCGTCAAGGTCTGGCGCTGACCGGCCCAATCCCGTCTCTACGACCCGGCTGCGCATCTCCTCCGGGCGGCGGATCCAGCGGGCAGCCAGTTTGACCGCTTCGATGATCTTGATGTAACCGGTACAGCGACAGATGTTTTCCCTGAGGGCTTCGCGGATCTGCTCTTCTGTGGGGGAAGGAAGACGGTCCAGCAGGCCCTTGACGGAGATGATCATTCCAGGAGTGCAAAAACCGCACTGAACAGCCCCGGTGGCTAAAAAAGCGGCCTGGATGGGGTGCAATTCTTCCGGCTTGCTCAGCCCTTCGATAGTCTCCACTTTTTTTCCGGCCACCCGCTCCAATTTCAACAGGCAGGACTTGGTGGGAAGGCCGTTCAGCAGCACCATACAGGCTCCGCAGTGGTTGGCGCTGCAGCCGTTTTTTGTGCCGGTAAGCCGCCGCTCATCTCGCAGATACCGCAAAAGAGTCATCTGCGGATCAACCCTGGCTTCCACTTCTTCCCCGTTCAGGATAAATCGAACCACAGCGATTTTTTCCATATCGTAATGCTATAAGGATTAGTAATTAGGCGCTTGCTTTTCTCTTTTATGAAGTCTATAGGCTCTCCATTCCAGGAAGATGATGGGGATCCCTACACATAGACCTATCAAATCACTGGTCCAGCCGGGAACCAAAGAGCCCAGCCCTCCGAGGAGGAGCAAGCCCCTTTTTCCCCAGGACAATTCCCGGAATAAGAATCCCTCAATCCCTATGGCAATGAGACTGATCCCGATCAATGCGGTAATGACCGCATGGATAATTTCCAGAGGGTTTCCTTGAAGCAGCAGGGAAGGGTGGTAAGCGAACAGGAAAGGGACGATATAGGCGGCGATTCCCAATTTGATGGCTTGATAAGCGGTTTTCATCATATCTGCCCCGGCCAGGGAAGCGGCGGCATAGACGGCCAAGCAGATGGGCGGAGTAAGAAAAGACATGATCGCGAAATAGAAGACGAACATATGGGCATTTAACGGTTTCACCCCCAATTGCACAAGGGCCGGTGCGATCAGGATGACCATCAGGAGATAGGCGGCGGTGGCGGTCATGCCCATTCCGAGAATGATGGCCCCAATGGCCCCGAGAATAAGGAGGATGATGGCGCTTCCCCCGGCAAGGCTCACCAGGGTTTGGGAGAAGGCCAAACCTAAACCGGTAAGCACTAGAATGCCGATGATCACCCCGGCAGCCGCGCAGATGACCCCGATCTCCAGCATCCCCTCTCCGGTTTCCTTAAAGATGACTGTTACCTTTTTTAAGGAAAGCCGATTTTCTTTGAGGATAAAACCGACAAGAAATACTGTGGCTGTGGCGTATAATCCGGATTTGTCAGCATCCAGCATCAGGAAAAAGAGGGCGTAGATGAGAACCAGAAGCGGGACGGAAAAAAGCCACCCTCTTTTAAATACATCCCTCAGTCTGGGGAGGGTTTCGCAAGGGAGCCCTTTTAAGCCGTCCTTGGCCGCTCTCAAGTCCACCTGGATAATGAGAGCCATGTAATAAAGCAGCGCAGGAATAATGGCGGTGATGGCTACTTTGGAATAATGAATCCCCAGGAAGGTAGCCATCAAAAAGGCCGCGGCGCCCATAATGGGCGGCATGATTTGCCCTCCGCTGGAAGCAGTGGCTTCCACTGCTGCGGCGAAATAGGGGGGATAACCGGTCTTTTTCATCATGGGAATAGTCACCGAACCGGTCGTAACAACGTTGGCGACGGCGCTTCCGGACATCGTTCCGAAAAGGGAGCTGGCTAACACGGCTACTTTTGCCGGGCCGCCCCTAAAGCGGCCCATCAAGGCCATGGCCGAGTCGGTGAATACCTTACCCCCGCCTGTCTTAAAGAGGGCCTGTCCGAATAAAACGAAGGATAAGACAACGGTTGCGGCGATCTCAAGGGCAGTGCCCAGGATGCCCTGGGGGTCGAGGTATAAAAAGTTAGCCAGCCGGGACCAGGAGACCCCTTTGCCGTATAGCCCTCCGGGGAAGAGAAAAGAAAACAGGGCGTAAAAAATAAAAATAAAAACGATTATCAAAAAAGGCCAGCCTAAGAGCCGCCGGGATGCTTCCAAAATCAGGATTACGGCGATTGTGCCGAGAGCGACTCTGTGGGGGATCAGAAGTCCCAATTCGACAACAATCTCCCGATAAAACAGGGCGAGGTAGATGCCCACAATTAAACTTAGCCCGGAGAAGACTAAATCATACCCTGGCACAAGATTTTTCGGGGCCCCTTTTTTAAAGGGCACCAGGATGAAGACGAGGGCCAGGATCACCCCGAAAAAAATGGCCAGGTACTGTTGAATGTAAAAAGAGAGGCCAAGATGGAGGGGAAGATTTAAAATGGAGATTATCCCGATGATGGGAACTGAGGCAAGTAAAATATCCGTCCCCTGGCCCAGCATTCCCGCTGGTCTTCTAAATCTCGATTCTTCTTTGAGGTCGTCCATCTTTATCTTCTCTTCCATTCTTGATGGCCTCGTAAAAAGTCGTCGCTCCGGCCTGTCTGTGCCTGGCAGACAGGTGAAAACCGGAGTCCAGAGGTTTGATAACTCCTTGAAATAACTGGATTCCGGCTTTCGCCGGAATGACGGCAAAAGGAGCTTTCGGACTTTTTACGAGTTCATCATTCTTCAACCCAAAAAAAGCGCAAATTTATAAAAACCCTTGTAGCCGCAGGCTTTAGCCTGCGAAAGAACGAACCCAAAAGGTTTAAAAATATCTTCCACAAACGCGCAACCTAAAGGGTTGCGGCTACAATTCGCGCATTTTTTGGGTTCAAAAAGGCACATTCCAAACTGCCACCCTGTTCCGGTGAATCCGCTTATTTCTTTTTGGCCAGCAGCGCTTCCTGAAGTTTGGCCATCTCATCTGTCCACACGCCTTTCTCCTTGTAGAATTTGATGGCTCCCGGATGATACGGGACTAAAGCTTCCTTGGAAACGAAGCGCTCCGGCACCCAGTCTTTCAGAAGCACGTGAACGGGACCAAGTTCTTTATGATTTTCCCAGAGAGCCTTAACGATCAGGTAAGCAGCCTCATCCGGCAGATCCTGTCTGCCCACTAAATAGATGTCATAGCCCCACAGGAACATCTCTTTTTCGACTCCCGTTCGCCCTGGTCCGGGGGTGACTTTGAGCGGATAACCGGGGAATTTTTCTCTGGTCCTTTTAACGGCCTCCGCAGATGTATCGAAGGGTAGAATTCTGGCTCCCCTTTTGGCATGGAGTTCATCGATAACCGGCATGCCAATGGTAATAGTGGCTGAGGCGTCTGCCCGGCCTTCAATTACAGCCTTCACTCCTTCGGCCACCGAACTGACCGGAACGGGTTTGACTTCTGCCCAGCTGACTCCGCCATTGGCCACATAGGCCTCGGTCTGCAGTTGAAGCGAGGGCGTGGGAATGTTCCCGGCCACTCTCTTGCCTTTGAGATCCGAATACTTAGTAATACCCGAATCCGCGGCCACCACCAACCCTCCGGCGTAGGCTATGCCAACGGTCATGAGGCAAACCGGAAATCCCTTGCCTCTGGACAATTTCTCATAAACGGATTCCCCTAAATATCCTTTTTCGGAATCCCAGTTGTTAGCCACTCCCAGGTCAACCTCCTGGGTTAGGACCAATGGATACCAGGCCGCAGGACCGGCCATGGCCTTTACCGTTGCTTTCATAGGGGTGTATTTGCCTAATAGCGTGGCTGTGGCCGTCCCCATAATGTTGCCGAAGGAACCTACGGGATGGGTGCCGATGTTGAGAATGGGCGGAAGTTGCTGGGCCACGGATCCCGGAATGTTCCAGGTCATTACCAAGCCCAGGAGTAAAACGAAAGCGAAGCATTTCTTAATCATGATTTTCTCCTTTCTCCTATTAGCAGGGACAAATATTAAAAGGTTGTAACACTTTAGCTCTTTGAAAAAAGGTGTGTCACCAGGGCCAAGGGATTCCAGGGCCCGGAGGCCAGACCGGCCCGCTTGGAATCATAAGGCACGAAATAATTCGCTCTGCGCATAGCGCTAAGCGTTTTTAATGTTCAACCGATGCTTCCGGCGCGTTCCGGCCTGGCCCCCGGGCCTAAACAGAGGCTTTACCGCACCGGGGAAGAGCCCCTTGCCGCTGGCTTCACCCTCCTCCGTGTGTTTATTTTCTTCATTCCTATTTCCCCTTTGCACCACCTCCCTCTTTCCAAAAACTTTTCCAAAGCCATTTTGGTGGTTTAAGAGATGATGATCTCGTAAAAAGTCGGCAGAAGAGTCATTGCGAGCGAAAGCGAAGCAATCTCGTTTTTATAAGTCCTTGAAAATACGGGATTGCTTCATCGTCCCGCATTGGCGGAACTCCTCGCAATGACGAAAACGGGACTTTTTACGAGACCATCAAGAGATTATTGCAAAAAAATTCCGGCCATACCGGCTGCCTCGACTCTATTCTCTATCTCCTTTGGGTCGGTGGAATATAGGCCTTTTTGCTTCATGCGCTCGAAATAGACCGACCCGGAAAAAGTATATTTATACCCCAAACCTTCCTCATTTTCCATCTGAATCCGCACATGGCTTATGGCATCGCCAACAGATAGAGTGGTGGGAAGAATGAGCGGTTTTTCTTTTTTTATATACCGTACAGAATTGAATCCGGCGAGCGTTCCGGTGACGATGGCCTCGGTATGCCCCACCAGCAATCCAGCTTTTTCCCCGGCGCAGAAGAGGTTCTCCACTCCTTCCACCTTGAGCGCGTCATCCCTCTTAGCCATGCCCACGTAGCGGATAGAGTTGCCCAGGCCGCCGGCGTAAGGATCTTCATAACGGGCATTTTCAAAACCGGGGATTTTTCGTAAAGCCTCCAAGGGAAAGAAAGGGGTCATCAGCTTGGCATGGCCGGTATCGAGAAGAATGAGGTTGTCATGGAATTCCGGCAGGGCGTATTGCTGACAGGCTTTGATGGAGAGCTGCACTTCCGTCTGCAAAAAAGGAGGAAGGGGAATCACGACAACTCCTTTTTTACTCAGCAGGTCAACTATCTCCCGGGAAAGGGATTCCTTGAAGAGTTTACATGAGCCGCTCATGGCCCCAACCTGATCCCCCTTTCTTCCGGCCATCTCCTGAGCTCCGGCTTTAGCGGAAATGCTGACTCTTCCGCCGAAGGTGGGACAGCGGAGGATACACATGACGCAGCCGTTGCCGTATTTGCTGCACTGGCCCGGAGGGCCGGCAGTGCCGGTCGTGTCAATAAAGACATCTCCGGCAAAACGAACTTTTTCTTCTCCCCGTTTTCCCGAAACGGCTTGAATCCGGCCTTCTCTCATCTCCACCTCATCGATGCGGGTGGAAAGGTGAATTTGAACCCCTTTTTCCAGGAGAAACCTTTTTACCACTGGCTCCATGGTGGCGACGTTATACAGGGAGGAATGCGGATGGCCGGGGAATTCAATTCCGCGATGAAGGCAATTTTGATCGACAAGCTGAAATATTTCCCCGCCTCCCAGGGCGATCATCTCCTCGGCGGCGGTGAAACGGCCATTGTTGCGCATGATTCCCCCAACCAGGCCAGTTCCCAGCAACATGTCTGCCCGTTCCAGCAAAAGAACTTCAGCGCCTTGCTTTTTAGCAGAGAGAGAACCTGCACACCCAGCCCAGCCAGCTCCCACAACGACGACTTTCATAAAAATTCTCCCTTTTTCAAATGCGTAATGCCGAAAAAAAATTTACCTGCAATCCACCATCCGCAACAAACAAAACTTGAAAATTGCTTTCTCTTCAGGCTTTTTCTTTTTTCTCGGCCTTCTTCAGCCAGGAATAAACCGGGGGAAGTTCCGTTATCTCCGGCTCCGTGACCACATCCAGAAAAACAGGAGCCTGCATGGCAAAGGCTTGGTCTAAGGACTTCTCCAGTTCATCCGGGGTTTCGATATGAAAGGCCTTGAGCTTAAACCCCTGGGCAACCAGAGCCATATTTCCGGAAGTAAAGTCAACCGACTGGAACTTGCCCTGGCAATGCAAAGCTTGCAAGGCCTTGATCCAGCCGAAACATCCGTTATTGAAATGAATCAAAACAGCCGGAATATTCAAGCGGACCAGGGTTTCCAGCTCTCCGGCGGACATTCCCAGACTGCCATCTCCGAAAAGAGCAATGACCCGGGTTCCCGGGCGAGCATAAAAAGCGCCGACCGCAGCGGGAATGGCGTAACCCAATCCTCCAAAAGATCTGGGGATTAAAAACCGTGATCCCCCACCCTGTAACTTCAAAAAACGGGTGATATACGGTGTGGGGGTGCCAGCGTCGGCAATCACAATAGCCGGCGCGGGAAGCCGCTGGTTTAAAGCCTGGATGATCCGCTGGGGTTTGACAGGAACGGCATCGGAGCAAAGCGCCGCCTGAGAATCTTTCCAGAAAAGCGCTCGTATGCGATTGAGTTCATCCATCCAGGGAGATAGCTTGCGCGGCTTTCCTTCTTTTATTAATAAGTTTACAAGGTCTTTGAGGACGAGCTTAGCATCACCGGCTATGTCCAAGGTATTGGCGAAGTTATTGGACAACTGCAGAGGATCCAGGTCGATTTGAATTATTTTCCGCGTAGGCTGGTAGGAAGGCAGGGTCCAGCGGATAGTAGAGACAGAACCCCGTTTGCAGCCGATATATAAAAGCAGGTCGGCTTCTTCTACGGCCTGGTTGGCATAAGGGTGAAAGCCATTATCCCCCACCACTCCCAGGGCGAGGGGATGGTCATCCGGCATGATTCCCTGGCCGGAAATCGTGGTGACCACAGGAGCAGCCAGCCATTCCGCAAGGGCCATAATTTCCGGCCCGGCCTGGGAATGGTTGGCTCCGCCCCCGGCAATAATCACCGACCGGATGGCTTTTAAAAAATAGCTCACAGCCTCTTCAAGGACCTTCTGACTGCTGCGGGTGCGATAGGCGGGGTAGTCAACGCACTCTGTTTCAGCAAAGATCGTTTGCCTACCGGGTTGATATTCTCCGGTCATGATTTCTTGGGGAAAAGCCAGGTGCACAGCCCCTGGCCGGCCGGTCGTGGCCACCCTAAAAGCGCGCCGGATTGTCTCGGGAATTTTTTCCGTCTGTTTTAAAAAGCTGGACCATTTGGTGATCGGTTCAAAAAGCTTGTGGTGGTCGAGAGCCGTGATTGCCCCTCGCCCTTCGTCCGCAAGGGAAATGTCCGAGGTGAAAAGGATCACCGGGATGGACGAGGAATTAGCTTCAGCCAGGCCGGGTAAGGAATAAAGCGCGCCAGCCCCGCTGGGGCACTCACAGATTCCTGGTTTGTAAGCAATACGAGCGTAAGCATCGGCCATGAAGCCAGCGGAACGTTCATCACGAGCCATGACGTGCTGAATCTTCGGCGCCGCGTCATAAATGGCTTCATAAAGCGGCAGGCTTGTGTCTCCCGGGACTCCAAAGATTACTTCCACCTTGTACTCCAGAAGCATCTGCACTAAAACTTCCGCGCCCTTCATCTCTGACTCCTTTCCTGTTGAGCAATCCGGGTTTCATCCATGATTAGACCCAACAATTTGCCCCCCATAATTTTACCAGAGCATTCAAAGGTGGTTTTTGTAACTTTCCAAGATGGCGCCGGGTAGCCGGGCAGAGACGTTGACCGGCAACGTCAGAATCAATCCGGTTGATTGGCCGTAGTTTAGCAAATTCTTTATTCAATTGGAAGGGGCCTAAGGAAAAAATTGCAATTCAGACACTGTTAGGGTCTGAGGTTGCAGGGAGGCGGTTTGGAATCGGAGACTTCCTGGCCATGCCATGGATGGACATCAGTTACGACGTCAACAATGTGTTGAGGCGATGGGCCTTCTTTAAGAGGAACGGAGTTTTCTTAGCAAAAGCAGAAAGATCGGTAAGGGTAGCGGGCGACTGATTCTACCTCGCGGTGAAGAGGTGGTATCGTTGGCGCGTTAGTAAGCTGTTGAGGGTACTGGTTCTTCATCGGGCTCAGCGGGGCTTCAACCGAGCTTTCTATGCGTTCCTCCGATCCCGCACGCCTCTGCGGAGGTAAACTGGGGAGTCTGTGTCAATGTTTTACCCGCCATGATTCCTAGACCAGGGCCCTCTATCCCGGGCAAAAACACAAAATTTAAAGTGGGCCAGACGAGTAAGTCTTTTAATGGGTGCCACCGTTCACTTTTGAATAAATTGAATAATTCACAGTTATAGACGAAGCCCGGACGGGAGGGGGATGAAAGAAGGAGCGCCGGCGGGAACAAGATTGGACCATAGCCCGTGCTTTTCTTCCGCAAAGAAAAGGCGGGATCGAAGGAAGGCAGGGCATCAGCGGCGGGAGCCCCGCCCTTATCCATGAAAGAACCCGCCTTAGGCGGGGCCTTGTGCTCCCGAGAGATTCCCCCTCCCGTCCGGGCCGGGCCATGAACATCATTCTGAAGTCATGAACGAAAATGAAAAATGAAGGAGGGCCAGACGATTAAGTGTATTGACAAGGTCGAGATAATATCTTACTCTAAAGTAAGATTAGTTAAAATAGGTAAGATTGCAGCGGAGGCAAATATGCCCACTTCTACTTTAACCAGTAAAGGACAAATGGTCATTCCTAAAACCATACGGGATCGTTTGAAGCTGGGGCCCGGAGACCGGCTTGATTTTATCATCCAGGAAGATGGGGATGTATTAATACGACCGGTATCTGAAGATGTTCAAAGCTTAAAAGGTCTGTTGCATCGCCCTGGTCGGCCGGGCGTTTCGGTGGAAAAGATGAATCAGGTCATTCGCGAGCAGAGAAAAGGAAAATGATAAAAGGCCTGGATACAAATGTGCTGGTCCGTTATCTTACCCAGGATGATGAAAGGCAGGCCGAAGCAGCCGCCAAAGCCATCGAAGGGGCTGCTGCCAAAGGCGAAAAGATGCTTATTCAGCCAATCATTCTGTGCGAATTGGTGTGGGTCCTGGAAAGTGCGTATGACTTCCCCAAAACCGATCTACTGAGGGCGCTTGAGGGGGTTCTGCGGATTGCGCAGTTTGAGATCGCCGAAAAAGATACGGTCTGGCAGGCTCTATCCGACTATCGTCAGGGGAAAGGTGATTTTTCCGATTACTACCTGGGCCGGGCCAATGGAAAGGCCGGAGCAGCTATTACGCTCACGTTTGACAAAACCCTTAAAGGCATTCCTCGCTTCCAAATTCTTACTTCCTAATCTCATAGACGTGAAGTGCTTTTTTATCGTTTACTTTGTGCAAGAATTATTTAAGCCGAGTTGAAAGGATTTAATCCTTCAGACCCTTTTTCAGTTTTAGGGGAAAGAGAGAGAAAAGAAATACTCGTACAGATCATGTCCATGCTCAGGGACTCCAAGATCGATCCGGCCGTGGTCGCAACAATCGCCGGCAATACTCCCAGGACGATCTATTCCAATTACTCAAGCCAGGTTTCGATAGACGAGCAACACCGGGCAGAAAATGCCTTTGACCGGGTGAAAAGGCAAAGGTAACACTTTAGCTCTTTGAAAAGAGGTGGGGCGTAGGGGCCGAGGGAATCCATGGCCCGGGGGCCTGGTCGGCCCGCTTGGAATCACGAGGCGCTGATTTCTTCCCGGGAGGGGCGGGGAAAACGCCTCCCGCCTCCTCCAGCGGAAACGCGCGGGATTCCTCGTGGCCAAGCGGAAACCCAGCCGATGCTTCCGGCGCGTTCCGCCCAGACCCCCGGCCCTCAACAAAGGCGGTCAAACCATTTTTTCAAACCGCTAAACTGATACAAGGAAAGAAGAAAAGGGAATCAAGCGCGAACCCATTCAATTTCAACGAGGCGCTCTATTCTTTTAAATTCCGGGTCCCCTGTCATGATCGTTGCCTCTTCGCGGCGGGCGGTGGCCACGGCAAAGCAATCGGCAAAGGAAAGGGAGTACTCGGCTTTTATCCGGGCGGCGTCGATTACTTGCTGAAAATCATTCGTAACGGCAATAATGGGCAGCCCGGGCAGTACGTTTTCCAGGAAATAATCCGCTTTTTCTCTCCCCCTTTTGCGGAAAAGGATGTAGTAGGATTCGCCGATATTAATTTCATTCATCACAAGAAAAATGCCAGATTTCTGTGCTTTGGCCAGCACACTTTTAATGATTTCAAAGCCGTTTTCTTGGTTCAGATAAGCTAGAAGAGCAAAGCTATCCAGCAGTCTTTTTCGATTCACGTTCCCGATCCTTTCTCCGTTCTTCTAATAAAGCCTTGGTAAGCGATGGCCCATCTTTAAAGATTCCGCAAAATTGTTCTACCGGGTCATCCGGTAGAGGGGTGATGCGGATATGGTCGGCTTCGGTTTTCACCAACAGCTTTTTCCCGGGAACAATCTGCAATTTTTTCCGGACTTCCCTCGGGATGACGATTTGTCCACGATTTGATGTTGTTACGATATGCATATGAGCCTCTTGATTTGTGCAGTTAACAGTTAATAATGATGATAAATTAGTAAAAAGTCGAAAATCCATATAATTCGTCATTCCGGCCCCGATTTTCATCGGGGCCGGAATGACGGAAAAAAGCATTTCCAGACTTTTTACGAATCCAGCAACATTGCCAGCCATTATTTAATTTATCATACAAAAATATTTTTATCATACAATTAATTTATTGTCAACAGAAATAGACAGCCGCTTCCTTCGCGCCTTTTGAATTAGCGGGGGGCCGAGTTCATTGGGCCGTACCCTTTGAGCACCGGGGACATCCATGCTTATGGCAGGCGGAACAAAAGGGCTTTCCGCATTGGGAACATTTCTTGAAGCAAGCGGAGCAGATGATATGCAATTTATCATCGCAGATAGAATACCCGCCCCGAGGATAGAAACAGGATTCACAGGGTAGGGGGTCCCATTTTCTGAGCAGGGGATTATACGTCAGGGGGAACGGTCTGGAAGAAAGGCGCCTTTTGATCTCGATCCAAAAAACAGGGGATTGGGTTTCCACGACGATGAAGGCCACCAGCTCGATGCGGATATTCAAAGCGTATTTGGAGATCAGATCCTGAATCTTCCATCGCTTTTCGGTTTCAATGGCGTTTACTTTCTCCCGCTGCTTTTCGACGGATTGCTCGCCGGATAGAGCTTTCTTTTCCATGGCCTTTTGGGTCTCGATTTTAATGGTCTCATAATACTCAAACACCCTTTTGATGTCGCGGTTAAGTCTCTTATTCAGGCTTTGCCCAAAAGGGCCAAGTTCTTCCACAACGGCGAGGGCAGCGGCCGAGCGGGCTGCCTGAAACACTTTGGTTATTTCCGGGTTTGGTTTTTTATCCGGATCTGCTTCTTGAAGCGCTCCCATGATCTCCGTGAGGCGCTCACCCGCGGCGGAGGTCGAAAGGTTCAGCTCATTGACCAGCAGGGACATCAGCCCCTCCCTTTTTTCATCGGAGAGGGCGGTATATTTGAAAAACCCCAGAAGATAACGGATGGCCCGGCTCTCAGTCTGTTTAAGGCGGAAGGTGGCGTTGGCCAGAACAATCTTTTCTTCAACCGAGCCGGACATCTTGGCCATATTCAGGGCCGGAGAAGGATAAAGCGCCATAGCCAACTGGTTTTTTTCAGGGAAGAGACGGGCAATCGCTCGGAAAAGGTCGGAGTCATAAGCAGCGCTGATAGCCTCGCCGGGGGCGGGTTGATAAGCGAAACTCATCTTGCCGTGCTCCGGAATGCCGAGCATTTCGGAGAGGACCGGAGGCGCCAGGAACTCAAGACAGTCATCCGGCGTTTTTTCCAGGACGGCGCCCTGGAGAGTCAATATGTCGGACAAAACTTCAGGCAAGGGCCTGCTTGGTAACATCTTATCCTCTAAATTTCATAGTCTTCGCCAAAAATATCCTCATCAAAAGCCTTGGCCTGCACATAGGCTTTTTTCGCTTTGAGGAGTTCGTCCCCGAATCTGGCAAAACCTGCGGCCAAATCCCGCTCGTTTTGACTGCGGAGCCAGATTTCCAGGATGATGTTCTCAAAATCTTCTTCGGTTTCCAGGTGCCCCAGGATGGGCTCAATTTCGCCGATGACCATCTCGAACATATTGATCTTATGATCCAGGATGTCCATCATATGATCCTCGATGGTTTCCTTCAGGGAAAGATTGAAGATGAAAACATCCCGGGTCTGTCCGATGCGGTGCAGCCGCCCGATTCTCTGCTCGATGCGCATCGGGTTCCAGGGAAGGTCAAAATTGACCATGGTGTTGCAGAACTGCAGATTTCTTCCTTCGCCGCCCGATTCCGTAGAAATCAGGACGGGCGCTTCATTCCTGAAATTCTCAATGGCCGCATTCTTTTCCCAGTTGGACAAAGTTCCTTTGAAGGTCGCGAAGGAAATCCCGTTTCGCCGCAGCAGATCCGTCAGGTAATCAACACTTTTAATGAACTGGGTGAAGATAACGACCTTTTCGGAAACATTCCTGCGCAAAATGTCCAGCAGCGCTTTCCCCTTGGAGCTATCTTCCAGAGCGCCAATCCTGTCCATAATCTCCTGCTGGTAACGATTGGGGGGCAGACGAGCAAGGGTTCCCCTCAGGGCAGCGGGACTGCTGCCCGCCTCCCGCAGCAGCAGAGTGACCGTCTGCCGGTTCAGGCCATTTCCGCGGAGATAATCATTCAGCCCCTGGTAGATTTTCCGTTCGACCTCGGTGGGTTCAATCCGCAGGGTCGTGGCATATCTTCTGGGAAGCTTCAGATCAATAGCGCTCCTGGTATTGCGGATCATCACCTCGCGCAGAAGCTCCCTCAGTTTATCCTTATTGGCCGGGGTGCGGAGATTCCCCCTGGCCAGATATTCCTGGCGAAAGAGCTTTTCCGTCTTGAACTGCCCCGGTTTCAAAAGAGTGATCAGGTTGAAAAGTTCAATCAGATTATTCTGCAAAGGTGTGGCTGAAAGCAGGAGGATGTACCTTTTCTGAAATTGGTTGACCAGCTTCCAGGCCAGAGTTGACCTGTTCCTTAAATGGTGGGCCTCATCGACGACCAGAAGATCAAAAAACTCCCGGGTTACCAGGGGCATATTCCTTTTGCTCTTGGCGGTATGGAGGGAAGCGATAATATATCGCCCCTTCCAGAATCGTTCGGGATCTTCCATCGCTTCCGGGTCATCGGTGGTGGCAAATTCAAGGCCGAATTTAACCTGCATCTCCTCCTGCCACTGGGAAACCAGCGCCGGAGGGGTAAGGATCAGGATATTTCTGGCCATTCCCCTGAGCAGGTATTCCTTGATGACCATCCCCGCTTCAATGGTCTTGCCCAGGCCCACCTCATCACACAAAAGCACCCGCCCCCGAAAATACTTCAGGACTTTCTTCACGGTCTCGATCTGATACCAGAACTTCTCCACCCCGCGGATGGAATTTAAACAAAGCAGCTCATCAAAACCGCCCTGGATGGTTAGATGGGTGTATTCCATCCGAAGTTTAATCTCTTTCAGCGAAGAGAGGTTAGCCGGCAGATTTATAAGAGAGGTCGCCGGGTCGGGAGGGGCGATGGTCAAGGGGACATTGAAGGCGGGAATCAGGGATGATTCTCTTTCCCTGCCTGGTGTCGTTCCTTCCTGTTTTATTTGGGCGGAAGGCGTTTGGGAAACAGGTTTGGTAACAGCCGGCTCCTGGATGTCGGCCTTCCTTGAAGCGCGAGCCTGCTGAGAAGCAGGCGGTTGTTCTCTTCCGGTCGCAGGGCCCCCCGTTTCCTTTTTTTTCGTGGTCTTTATAGAATCGTTATACTCGAGCCGGCTTTCGATATAGGCAAAGGTTTCCCTCGCTTTTCTTTTGTCCTCGGCGGAGGGCTGTTTGGGCAGGAGTTCCTTCGCCTGCTCCAAGTATTTCCTGGCCTGGCGGTTGTTTCCAAGGTCTGCCTCTCCGCGGCTGAGCAGGGCATAGTCCGCCCAAAAGGAGCGGATCTTGGTCAGAGTGATCAGCCACGGCCTGGCCATCTCATACTTACCCCATTCAAAGAGTGAGAAGTTCACAATTTCTGTGATCAATTGGACATCTCTGGGGAACTGAGAGAGCAGGCTCTCCAGGCAATGATAAGCTTTCTTAAAATTACCTTTCTCGGCAAAGCGTTGATAAGCCTGATAAGTATCTTCATGTGTTCGGAATAGCATTTTTCGGTCAACTTTGTTTCGCTAAAAAATTCCTTCAGCTGCAGGAATCCATTTGGGGGACGATACTGAAATTCATAGCGCAAAATTCGCTAAAATACAACCTCCTTTTCTGGTACCGTATTCTAAAGTGATGCAGACATGGCCTCGGGATTTTTTGACTCTTAGTTAAAGAACGGATAGAATGAAAACGTGAAATTCATTGCCGACCGCACACTGGGAAAATTGGTTAGGAAGCTCCGAATGCTGGGGTTGGATGCGGTGTATTGGAGCGGAGGAAATCTTGAGGGAGCGGTCAAAGCGGCCTTAGCCGAAGGCAGGGTGCTGCTGACCCGCAGCCGGAAAATTCAGGAAAAGGGCGGCGGTCTTCAATTTTTGTTGATTGAATCCAATGACCCCCGGGAACAAGTCAAGGAAACGCTCTCCAGGCTCAGCTTAAAGCCGGAGGCCAATAAATTTTTTTCCCGCTGCCTGATGTGCAACCAGGGCCTTCAGGCCATTCCCAAGGAAGAAGCGGAGGGCAAAGTGCCGGATTTCATTTATCGGGCTTATGATTCCTTCCATCTCTGCCCGAAGTGTCGGCGGACGTACTGGCCTGGGACCCATTTGCAAAAAATGAAAAGAGAAATGGAAGGAATGATAAGCAAAGATTGATGATCTCGTAAAAAGTCGCGAAAGGGTCATTGCGAGCGCCAGCGAAGCAATCTCGTTTTTATAAATGCCCGAAAATACAAGATTGCTTCGTCGTCCCGCAAATGCGGAACTCCTCGCAATGACAAGAACATTACTTTTTACGAATTCATCAAGATTGACAGGTGGTGATGAAACGGGTAATTATATAAAAACGTATCAATTTGATGATCTCGTAAAAAGTCGTCACTCCGGTGGAAACCGGATTCCAGGAAATTTATAACTAATTGAAAGGACTGGATTCCGGCTGGAGTTTATCCCGATGAAAATCGGGGCCGGAATGACAGAAAAACGTCTTTTCAGACTTTTTACGAATCCATCAATTTAGCTGTTTGAAGAATAGTAGAAAATAAGACCCAAATGAGCTTGTCATTCCGCGTAAGCAGTCCCGCCTTTTTTGGGATGGAATCCCGCGTGCGCGGGAATGACCAGAACAAGGTGCTTTCAAACATCTAAACTCTTACGAAGGTGTAAATCCAAAGAAAGGGGGACGATCTATGGCTCTCTGGGATATGATCAAAAAAGGAGCGGAGGAAGGCCTGGAAGCGTTGAAGGAAGGCGTAGCAGTTTTTATGGCCGAGGCCGGGAAGCAGAGCAAAATCCTGAAGAAAAAAGTGGAGCTTTCATCGGTTCAGAGTAACGTGCGCAAGACTTTTATTCGCCTGGGAAGCTTAGTATACGACATGCACAGCCGGGGCGAGATAGAGGTCTTCAGCCACGACGATATCAGAAGCCTAATCGATCAAGTGGACAGTTATAAAGTTAGAGTGCGGGAAATCGAATTAGAAATCGAAGCCATTAAAAAAGAGGCCAGAACCAAAGATCGCAAGGAAAATTCCGGCAAGGAATTACCACCTATCAAGCCGGGGAATTGATGGATGTCCCCTCTTTGGGTGGAGACTGTGTCGCAATCTTAGGAATCGCCCGCACCAGGCGTGAGGGCATTCTCTCGGAATCATAAGGCAGATATTCCTCCATAGATCGCGGCGGGCTAACAACTAAAAAATTTGGCAATCCTTCGAATCCGCCATCCTTCTGCGGAAGAACACTTAATACCTTTTAGAACTTCTTATCCCGCCGATGCTTCCTCCTTCATGCCCTCCCGCCTGGGTTGTGACACAGTCTCCCAGGGGAGAAGGAATTGTCTGGGGGGCGCAATCAGAAGGGTCTCCCTGAATTTTTTCCAGGGCATGTTTTAGGACAGGGAAGATTACGGTCAGGTTTTCGCGCACAGCTTGAGGGCTCCCCGGAAGATTGATGATCAAAGTCCGGCAGCGAACGCCCGATAATGCCCTTGAGAGCATAGCCAGGGGTGTGATCTTCATCCCTTCAGCCCGCATGGCTTCGGCGATTCCGGGGATTTCTTTATGCAGGACTTTTCGGGTAGCTTCCGGAGTTAGATCACGGGGGCTTAAGCCGGTTCCTCCGGTGGTGAGAAGCAAGTCCACTTTTTTCCGTTCAACATAATCGACCAGTTTCTGAATGATTATATCTTCCTCGTCAGGAATGACTTCGCAGGCCTCGATGCGGGCCGGGAGTTCGGAGATAATCCGGCGGATTTCCGGGCCGCTCAAATCTTCCCGCTCCCCGCGGGAGCCTTTATCGCTGATGGTCAGAATCCCCACCGAGAACATGGATCTCATCTCCCACTTTGATTTGGCCGCCTTCCAGAACTCTGGCAAAAATTCCTTCCTTGGGCATCACACAATCGCCGGCCTGGTAGTAAATGGCGCAGCGGGTGTGGCAAACTTTGCCGATCTGGCTTACCTCCAAAAGGGAACTCGCCCCGATTCTAAATTTCGTGCCCACAGGAAGTTTTAGTAAGTCTAAACCCTGGGTGGTGATATTTTCGGCGAAATCTCCCGGCCCCACTTTCAAACCCAAACGTACCATTTTCTCGATTGATTCCATGGCCAGGAGACTGACCTGGCGGTGCCATTGCCCGGCGTGGGCATCATCCTTAAGTCCCAACCCGTAAAGGAGGCAGGATTCTCCTACGTTGGTTTTCCTGGTTCCTTTCTCCGGACTGGTATTGACCGCTATGACTTCCCCCTGGCGGTTCATGTTATTTGTCTTTGCCTTCCCGTTTGAGTAATACCCGTTTGGCGGACCGGGATATAACAGAGGAAATGTTTTTACTCCTGGATAAATCCTTAAGATCTTTATCATGGAGATAATCTAAAAATTTGATGGCGATAGGAAGGGGAGTTTTGGGATTATTAACCAGGGCCAGTTTGATCAAATAATTTTTCGACCACCTTTTATTCTTGCCGATGTAGGCGAAGACATCTTCGGGCAGATTTCTCTGCTGGGCATAGTTCAAAACATCATTCTCTGTAAGTTTGGGACTGCGCAGGACAGCCAGGGGAATAATTTTATTCCGGTCAATGATGAGAATATTCCGCGCCCCCCGGTTTCCCAGCATGGCCAGGCGGATTTTTTCCGGGACACTCATCTTGATAATTTTTTGGTAAAGATTCTGGCGTTGCTCATCGGTCAGATTTTCCTGGAGGTCGTAAATCAAATCCGGGGAAAACTGGGCCGCATCTTCTTCCTTAACGACTATCTGATCCAGGAGGGTTTCATCCTCAGACGGAAGAGATGGATATTCGTCTTTATTGTCTAAAATGGACTCTGCCGCTGTCATGGGAGCATCGGATAAGCAAGTCTTTGGCAAAGGAGCGACAATAGTTTATGACTCCTTCTGCTCGGCTTTGGTCGCAGCCACAATTTTTTCAGTCAGATGGGAAGGCACTTCCTCGTAGTGGGACAACTCCATGGAGAAAGACCCGCGACCGCTGGTCATGGAAGTAAGGTCAGGGGCGTACTTCAAAACTTCGGACAGGGGAACCTGAACCTTGATGAGCTGCCCTTTGGACCGGGGTTCCACCGCCAGAACGCGGCCCCTCCGGCTGTTAAGGTCGCCGATGACATCGCCCATGTACTCATCAGGAACAACTACTTCCATGTTCATGATGGGTTCCAGGAGCACGGGATTTGTTTCCATAACCCCCTTCTTAAAGGCCATCAGGGCAGCGATCTTGAAGGCGATTTCAGAAGAGTCCACCTCGTGAGATTTTCCGTCGTAGAATTTCACTTTGACATCCACCACCGGGTAGCCGGCCAGGACTCCGGCTTGCATAGCTTCGGCCACCCCTTTCTCCACGGCCGGGACAAAATTGCGGGGCACGTTCATGCCCACAAGGGCATTCTGGAATTCAAATCCCGTGCTCCGGGGCAGGGGAGAAAGCTCGAAATGGACTTCGGCAAATTGCCCCCGGCCTCCGCTCTGTTTTTTGTGCCGGTAGATAATTCCGGTCCTGGTGGTTTTGATCGTTTCTTTGTAAGGAATCTTGGGGGTCTTCAGGTTTACGTCCACTCCGAATTTGCGCTTTAATTTATCTACAGTGACTTCCACGTGGACTTGTCCCATGCCGAAGAGGATAAGTTCTTTAGTCTGTTCATCCCGCTGGAGTTTGATCGTGGGATCTTCTTCGCTCAAGCGGGCCAGAGAGGAAGTGATTTTTTCTTCATCGCCCTTGGCTCTGGGCTCGACGGCGAAGGATACGGGCGGAATCGGTAGAGATATGCCCTGATAGAGAATAGGTTTCTTTTCTTCGCAGAGTGTATCCCAGGTCGTTGTTTCGCGTAATTTGGAAACGGCGGCGATGTCCCCGGGGCCCACGGATTCCATGGGCGTTTGATTTTTCCCTTCCAGTTGGAGAATATGGCCGAACCGTTCTTTGGCCCCTTTGTTGGCGTTGTAAAGAGTGGAATCAGGCTGGAGTGTACCCGACCATACCCGGAAAATGGTCAATTTGCCGGCGTATGGGTCGGCCACGGTTTTGAAAACGAAGGCGGAAAAAGGTTCTTCTTCCAAAGGCTTCCGGCTTTCTTCGGCTTTGGTCGCCGGGTGGATCCCCTTGATTGGTCCGCGATCGATGGGAGAAGGCAGGCATTGGATTATGGCGTCAAGCAGGGGTTGAACTCCCATGTTCTTCAAGCCGGAACCGCAAAGGATGGGGAAGATGGTTTTATTGAGAACCCCTTTCCTCAGCCCCTGGGATAACTCGTCCGGGGAGAGTTCCTGGCCGTCGAGATATTTTTCCAGCAGGGCGTCATCCGATTCGGCAATGATTTCAATGAGCTTTTCCCTGGCGATCTTCAAGTCTTCCTTGAGGGCGGGAGGAATTTCCCCTCCTTTGATTTTTCCGCTATAGTTGGGTTCGAAGTAGATGGCTTTCATGGTCAAAAGATCCGCCACGCCGGCAAGTGCATCTTCGGAACCGATGGGCAGGTTCAGGGGTATAGCCTTTGGGGTGAGGACCTTCTGAATATCTTCCAGGGACTGGGAGAAATTGGCGCGTTCCCGGTCCATCTTGGATATAAAGAATAAGCGGGGAAGCCCTGATTGAGAAGCGTACTCCCAAACCTTTTCGGTCTGTACCTCCACCCCCGAGACTGCATCCACCACAATCACGGCTCCATCGACGGCCTGAAGGCTGTTTTTGGTATCGATGATGAAATTGGCGTCCCCTGGGGTGTCGACAATATTAATTTTATGTTTATTCCAGTCCAGGTGGTTAAAAGAAGAGCTAATGCTCAAGTTGCGCTTAATCTCCTCGGGTTCAAAGTCCATGATGGAGCTGCCATCGTCAACCCGCCCCATACGGGCTGTGGCTCCGCCGTTAAAAAGCATAGCCTCAACCAGGGTGGTCTTCCCGGCTTTTCCGTGGGCGATGATGGCGACGTTGCGCAAGCGGTTGGTTTCGTATTTCTTCATACCCTCTCCTTATTTTTATTGAATCTCCAAAATAATTTATATTATGATAAAAAGTCAAGTTAAAACAAGCAAGACAAAATTTGGGGGAAACATGGGAAGCGGATTTATTCCGCGTCTCCTTTATTGATGATCTCGTAAAAAGTCGCGAAAGGGTCATTGCGAGCGAAAGCGAAGCAATCTCGTTTTTATAAGTGCCCGAAAAGACAAGAGTGCTTCGTCGTCCCGCCAATGCGGAACTCCTCGCAATGACAGGAATAGGACTTTTTGTCCCATTTTCGTCATTCCGGCGGAAGCCGGAATCCAGTTATTTCAAGCAGTTCTGGACTCCTGCTTTCGCAGGAGTGACGGCTTTTCCGACTTTTTACGAGATCATCATCCTTATTAAGTTGATATATTTCTTGGATGCGTTATTATAACTTTTTTAAGGGTTTAGGCATTTTTAGGAATGAAGAAGCTGATCGAGAAGTTTTTGGAACATCTGCGAGTCGAAAGAAATATGTCGGCTAATACCCTCAGGGGCTATGCCGCTGACCTTGCGCAGTTCAGGAAATTTTTGTTATCGGGTGAGGGGCTTTATACCGACGAAAAAATTGGGGACGTGGCGGTAGAGAAGATCGACCATCTGGCCATTCGGGCCTACCTCAGCCATCTTTACCGGGATTTAAAAAAATCATCCCTGGCCCGAAAATTGGCCGCTCAAAGAAGTTTTTTTAAGTATTTAGCCGGAGAGGGAATACTGTCCCGGAGCCCGGCGGAAATCGTGTTCACCCCGAAGCAAGATAGGCCCTTGCCCACCTTTCTGCCGGTTGATGAGGTTTTTTCCCTGCTGGCAACCCCCGACAAATCCACGACCTGGGGCGCAAGGGATCTGGCCTTTTTGGAGGTTCTGTACTCCTGCGGCATACGGGTCAGTGAACTCGTCGGCCTGAGCGACGGGGATGCCGACTTTCCCCTGGGCATATTGAAGGTATACGGCAAAGGGCGGAAGGAGAGAATTGTCCCCATTGGAGAAAAGGCCCTGAAGGCCCTTGGCGAATACTTGCCGCTAAGGGACCAGGTACTGGCCAGGCGGGGTCTTATGAAACCGGGAGCTCCTCTTTTTATCAATACCCGCGGGGGGCGACTCACCGTAAGGAGCGTGGCCCGCATCCTGCACAAACATATCCTGAGGTGCGGGTTATTAAGAAAGGTCAGCCCTCATGCCCTGCGTCATTCTTTCGCCACTCACCTTCTGGATGCAGGGGCGGATCTAAGGGCCATCCAGGAGATGTTAGGGCATGTGAGCCTGTCCACAACTCAACGGTACACCCATGTCAGCGTGGATAAGTTGATGGAAGTATACGACCGCGCCCATCCGCGGGCGAAGTAATAATTTTTATTCACCGCAGAGCACGCAGAGAGCGCAGAGAAAAATAAAATATTTTGTATTTTTAATTTGTATCGTCTCAGCGTCCTCTGCGTTCTCTGGGGTGAAAAATATAAAAGGAAATCAGGCGATGACCGGAAAAATGGGTGGTGGCCAAGAAAAGATAATCGGGACGACAATCATCGTTGTCCGGCATAAAGGGAAAGTGGCCATGGCCGGGGATGGCCAGGTGACCCTGGGAAACACGGTGATGAAACACGGCGCCAAAAAAGTCCGCAGGCTCCATAAAGACCAGGTCATTGCCGGTTTCGCCGGGGCCACGGCCGATGCTTTCACCCTCTTTGAAAGGTTCGAAACAAAATTGGAGCAATACCGGGGAAACCTGTCGCGGGCGGCTGTTGAGCTGGCCAAAGATTGGAGGACCGACCGCATGCTCCGCCGGTTGGAAGCGCTGTTGATCATCGCCGACCGGGGATTAACGCTGGTTCTTTCAGGAACGGGAGACATTATCGAGCCGGATGATGGAGTGGCCGCCATCGGCAGCGGGGGCCCTTTTGCCCTGGCCGCGGCCAGGGCCCTCATCAAATATTCTGACCTGGAAGCCAAGGAGATCGTCCTGGAGGCCATGCGCATTGCCTCGGGCATCTGCATTTTCACCAACGATCAATTGGTGGTGGAAGAATTGGGGGCAGACCCCCCAATTCTAAAACCTGAAAACAAGGAGAAGCATGAGCAGTGAAATAACGGAAGGGAACGAGCTAAAACCTCTGACTCCCCGCGAAATCGTCGGGCAGTTAGACAAGTATGTTATCGGCCAGCATAACGCCAAAAGGGCCGTGGCCATTGCTTTACGGAACCGCTGGCGCCGCCAGCGGGTTGACGAGGATTTGAGGGATGAGATTGCCCCGAAAAACATCATCATGATCGGCCCTACGGGGGTGGGCAAGACCGAGATTGCCCGCCGCCTCTCCAAGCTGGCTCAGTCCCCTTTCTTAAAGATTGAAGCCTCCAAGTTCACCGAAGTGGGCTATGTGGGAAGAGATGTGGAATCCATGGTCCGCGACCTGACCGAGCTGGCGGTGAATATGGTGCGCTCAGAGGAGACGGAGAAAATCCAGGCTAAAGCCCGGGAGATTGCCGAGGAGCGCATGCTGGACCTTTTGCTGCCGCCGGCCAGGAAAGAAACAGCCGAAGAGGGCAAAAGGGAGGAAATTTCGGGTAAAACCGAATCCAACGATCTGATGGAGAGAATCCAGAATCACCGCCGGGAATCTTCCCCCACCAGGGAAAAACTCAGGCAGATGCTTCGTTCCGGGAAGCTCGACGAACGGATCATAGAACTGGAGCTGACTCAAAGGAACCTGCCGATCGTGGAGATATTTTCCAGCGCCGGCATGGAGGAGATGGACATTAACCTGAAGGAGATGTTCAGCAGTCTTCTCCCCAAGAAATCCAAGCGAAGAAGGGTAAAAGTCCCCGAGGGGTTGGACCTTCTTACCGAAGAGGAATCCCAGAAGTTGATCGACATGGACAAAGTGACCGGCTTGGCCATTCAGCGGGTGGAACAGGGGGGAATTATCTTCCTGGACGAAATCGACAAGATTGCCGGGCGGGAAACCACTCACGGACCGGACGTTTCCCGGGAAGGCGTACAGCGGGACCTTCTGCCTATCGTAGAAGGGACGACTGTGACCACTCGCTATGGAATGGTGAAAACCGATCATGTTCTTTTCATCGCCGCCGGGGCTTTCCATGTATCCAAACCCTCGGACCTGATCCCGGAGCTGCAGGGCCGTTTTCCCATCCGGGTGGAGCTGGAATCATTAAGCCGGGAGGATTTCATCCGCATTCTCACCGAGCCCAAGAACGCCCTGATTACACAGTACATGGCCTTATTGGCCACCGAATCCATCAACCTGACTTTCACGGAAGAGGCCATTGCTGAAATCGCCGAAATCGCCACTTTAGTGAACCAGCGCACGGAGAATATCGGGGCTCGCCGCTTGCACACCATCATGGAAAGACTTCTGGACGAAATCTCTTTCGACGCCCCCGACCGCAGCGAAAAAAATGCGCGGATCGATGGAAAATACGTTCAGGATAAGTTAAGCGAGATTATCAAAGATGAAGACTTGAGCCGGTATATTCTGTAAGAACGGTTTTAAATTAAAATTAGCCACAGAGGTCACAGAGATCACAGAGTTTTAAACCCATGCTTAAGAAAAAGTAAAGAATATGTCAAACGTCCAAAGTGATCCAGCTTAAGGCTACACCAAAGTTGAAAAAAGTAATTTCCTATACAATCAAGTTAATTGCTCCCCTTACCTTCTCTTTACGAACGGGAAGGGGGGAGGTGGGGGAGAAGAGAAATCGGGGAAGAGAAGATGCAGAATTTAATCGACAAAGCCGACGTTCTCCTGGAGGCGTTGCCTTACATTCAAAGATTCTTTAACAAAACCATCGTCATCAAGTATGGGGGGCACGCCATGGATGATGACGAGTTAAAGGTGAGCTTTGTCCGGGATGTCATTTTGATGCGCTACATCGGCCTAAGCCCGGTCATTGTGCACGGGGGCGGGCCGCAGATAGACGGCATGCTGGAAAAGATCGGTAAAAAATCAAAGTTCATTGAGGGGATGAGAGTTACGGACGCAGAGACCATGGACATCGTGGAAATGGTCCTGGTGGGCAAGATCAACAAAGAAATCGTCTCCCTGATCAACCTGCACGGGGGCCATGCGGTGGGCCTGTCGGGCATGGATGGAAACCTCATCCGGGCCAGGAAGCTCTGGATTCCCCGGCAAAGAAAGGATGCCCAGGAAAAGGAGCTTTTGGACATCGGGCTGGTCGGAGAAGTTGAGGCGATCAACCCGGAACTTATCGAGAACATCAAGAACAACAAATGGATTCCGGTGGTTGCTCCGGTGGGCATTGGGCCGGCAGGAGAGAGGTATAACATAAACGCTGACCTGGTGGCCGGGAAAGTCGCCTCAACTCTAAAAGCGGAAAAATTCATTCTGCTCACGGATATAGAAGGGGTTCTCGATGGAGAGAAAAAACTGATCTCCACAATGAATGTGGATATGGCCGGGCGTTATCTGCGGGAAGGAGTTGTCAGCGGGGGAATGATTCCCAAGGTGAACTGTTGTTTGCAGGCCTTGCGGGAAGGGGTGAAGAAGACGCACATCATCGATGGGCGGGTGAAACATGCCATCCTGCTGGAGATCTTCACGGACGAGGGGATCGGAACGCAAATTTACTAAAAACCGTAAAGCGTTAGGCGTAAGGCGTTAGGGGAATAAAAACGCGTCCGGCAATTATACAGTTAACGGCAAAACGGTAGTTCTCCTGCACAAATTAACGCTCTTGCGCTCTCGCGACTCGCGGTTTTTTTAGAGGAAGGAAAGAAAGAAAAATGACCAACGAAGAATTGATTAAAATTTCTCAGGAAGTGCTCTTCCAGAATTATGGGCGGCTCCCGGTTGTACTGGTTAAAGGGGAAGGGTGCCGGGTTTGGGATGTAGAGGGAAAAGAATATCTTGATTTCGTGGCCGGGATTGGAGTATGCAACCTCGGCCATTGTCACCCTAAGGTAGTACAGGCCATCCGCGAACAGGCTGGAAAGCTGCTGCATGTCTCCAATATTTATCATATCGAGCCGCAGGTTCAACTAGCCCAGCTCCTGGTTCAGCATTCCTTCGCCGACCGGGTTTTCTTCTGTAACAGCGGGACGGAAGCCAATGAAGCCGCCATCAAACTTGCTCGAAAATACAGTCAGGACCATTTTGGACCGGGACGATACGAAATAATTTCCCTGCTGAAGTCCTTCCATGGCCGGACTCTGGGCGCGCTGGCAGCCACCGGCCAGGAGAAATTTCACAAGGGGTTTGAACCGTTGATAAGCGGTTTCAAATATGTGGCGCAAAACGACCTCGAAGCCATGGAGGGAGCCATCAGCGACTCCACCTGTGCCATCATGGTTGAACCTATCCAGGCAGAGGGGGGAGTAAACCTGCCCGCGGAAAACTACCTTCAAGGCCTGCGGCGTCTTTGTGACCAGAAAAAGCTCCTCCTCATCTACGATGAAGTGCAGGTAGGATTGGGCCGGACCGGGAAACTTTTTGCTTATGAACATTACGGAGTCCCCCCGGATATCATGACCCTGGCCAAGGGACTGGCCGGCGGCGTTCCCATCGGAGCCATGCTGGCCCAAGAGGAGGTGGCCAAGAGTTTCACCCCCGGAACCCATGCCGCCACCTTTGGAGGGAACCCGCTCTCTTCCGCCGCTGGAGTTGCCGCATTCCGGGTTACGTTGGAAGACGGAATTTTAGAAAACTGTCAGGAATCAGGGGCCTATTTCCTGAAACGTCTTAAGGGATTAAAACAGAAATATTCCTTCATCCAGGAGGTGCGCGGAAAAGGGCTGATGATCGGCATGGAGTTTACCCGTGAAGCCAAGAGCGCCGTGAATGAATGTTTGCAAAAAGGATTTCTGATCAATTGCACCAGTGACACCATTATGAGATTTATTCCTCCCTTGATCGTCACTCCGGGGGAGATCGACCGGCTGGTGCAGGCCCTGGATGAAATCTTTTCAACCTGGAGCTGATCATCCGGCGCCCTTGAAAATATCAATGGATAAAGAGTTTATTTTCTCTTTCTGGTTCCGGCCTTTGCCGGATTGGAGGAACTTAGAGAAAAATGAAAAAGCGCGACCTGTTGAGCCTGACCGACTTTTCCCTGCGCGAAATTGATGCCCTGCTGAAGAGGAGCATGGCCATCAAGGAGAGATGGAAGAAAGGCCATGCCCATTATCCATTGGCCGGCATGTCCCTGGGATTGATTTTCGATAAACCTTCCACCCGAACGCGAGTTTCCTTCGAGGTGGCCATGACCCAATTAGGCGGCCACCCGATCTACCTCGATCCAGGGACCACACAGATCAAGAGGGGTGAGCCCATCGCTGATTCAGCGCGAGTTCTTTCCCGTTACCTTGATGGGATGGTCATCCGGACCTTCGAACAGGCTACGGTCGAGGAGTGGGCTCGGTGGTCTTCTGCCCCGGTAATAAACGGCCTTACTGACCTGCTTCATCCCTGCCAGGTTTTTTGCGACCTTCTGACCATCGTAGAAAAGCTGGGGGGCTATAAAGGAATAAAGGCGGCTTATGTCGGAGACGGGAACAACATGGCTAACACCTGGATTCAGGCAGCGTCTTTGCTCGACTTTCCTCTATCCCTGGCCTGCCCGGAAGGCTATCAGCCGAACCCTAAGATCCTGGAGCAAGCAAGACAGCACAGTAAGGGCGGCATAGAAATGATCCCGGATCCTTACCAGGCGGTGGAAGGAGCCGACGTGGTATATACGGATGTCTGGGCCTCCATGGGGCAGGAGAAAGAGAGCAAAGAGCGCCAGAAAAGATTCAAAGGCTATCAGGTTAATTCGGAACTGCTTAGCAAAGCCAGGAAAGGAGCGCTGGTCATGCACTGCCTGCCGGCTCATGCCGGCGAGGAGATCAGCGCGGAAGTTCTGGAAGGGCCGCAGTCAGTGGTCTTTGACCAGGCGGAGAACCGCCTGCATGGGCAGAAAGCGATCCTGGAGTGGCTTCTAAAAAAACCTTCGCCACAGAGGTCACAGAGAACACAGAGAAATAAATAAAAAACCCCCAATATCCATACCAAAATTAAGATTGTAGTTTTTGAGCTTTTGATTTTCATTACACCACGGCGTACCCTGCGTGCTCTGCGGTGAAGATAAAAAGGGCTTGGACCCAAAAGAACAGGAAACCAAAATGAAAGAGAAAGTGGAAAAAGTAGTTCTGGCTTATTCCGGCGGGTTGGATACTTCCGTGATCCTGAAATGGCTGAAGGAGACCTATGGGTGCGAAGTCGTGGCCTTCGTGGCCGACCTCGGTCAGAAAGAAGAACTCGAGGGACTTAAAGAAAAAGGGCTGAAAAGCGGAGCGAGCAAGGTTTACGTGGATGACCTGCGGGAGGAGTTTGTCAGGGATTTTATTTTTCCCATGCTCCGGGCGAATGCCATCTATGAAGGGGGCTACCTGATGGGCACTTCCATCGCCCGCCCCCTGATTGCCAAACGGCAGGTGGAAATTGCTCAAGCCGAAGGGGCGGACGCCGTTTCCCACGGGGCCACGGGGAAGGGGAACGATCAAGTCCGCTTTGAAATCACCTACCTGGCCTTAAGCCCGCGCATCCGGATAATCGCTCCCTGGAAGATCTGGGACTTTAAGTCCCGGACGGACTTGATTCAGTATGCCGAAAAACATGGAATTCCAATACCGGTCACCCAGCAAAAACCCTATAGTAGCGACCGGAATCTTTTACACATCAGTTTTGAAGGAGGAATCCTGGAGGATCCCTGGATGGAGCCGCCGGAGGATATGTTCCTTCTGACTCGCTCTCCGGAGAAGTCTCCGGATAACCCCCTGTATATTGAAATCGATTTCGAGGAGGGCAATCCCGTGGCCCTGAACGGACAGCGCTTGTCCCCCGCCCGGCTGCTGGCCGAGCTGAATCGGCTGGGTGGAGAAAACGGAATCGGCCGGGTGGACATGGTGGAAAACCGCTACGTGGGAATGAAATCCCGGGGAGTTTACGAGACCCCCGGGGGAACGATTCTCCACGCTGCTCACCGGGCGGTTGAATCCATCACTATGGACCGGGAGGTGATGCACCTAAGAGATTCACTCATTCCCCGTTATTCCGAGATGGTCTATTACGGATATTGGTATTCTCCAGAGCGGGAAGTTTTGCAGAAGATGATCGATGAATCTCAACGAACGATCACCGGCACGGCCCGCCTGAAGTTGTTCAAGGGAAACTGCCTTGTGACCGGGAGGAAATCCGCCCAGTCCCTTTATTCCTGCGATTTTGCCACCTTCGAGGAAGATCAGGTCTATGACCAGAAGGACGCCGCCGGGTTTATTCGCCTGAATGCTCTGCGGCTGCGCATCCGGGCGCTGATGAAAGAGGGGAAATGCGGCTGAATTTATATTAATTAGCCCCCAACCCCCCGCTCCTTTGATGATAGGCCAGAGGTGGGGGTTTTAACGCGGATAAACCTTCCTTTGAGACGAATCATTATAGCCTTTTTTTTAATCTTGCTCATCCTGCCGGGTTTTTGGGGATGCGGAATAAAGGGTGCGCCCGTTGCCCCGGATAGCACGATACCGGAGCCGGTCTCCGATCTTAAGGTTTGGTCGAGAGCCGGTGGCATCTTTTTAAAGTGGACCATACCCACAAGAAATATCGATGGGGCCAGGCTGACGGATCTGTTGGGCTTCAAAGTATTCCGACAGGTTCGCCCTTTGACCCAGGTATCCTGTGAGGAATGTCCCCATAAATTTGAGCCGGTGGCCGAGATCGATATTGACTATCCCCGCGGGGCCCGCCTGGAAGGGGGGACGGTGCTATGGCGGGATATGGCCGTTATTGCTCAAAACGAATATATTTATTTTGTTCAAGCCTACAGTTCTTATAAATCTCCCAGCCCGGAGTCGAACCGCGTAAACATATTCTGGACTGAACCTCCGGGCGCACCTGCAAAAGTAACCCTGCGGAAGGAAGACCGGGCCCTAAAAATCATCTGGGAACACCCTTCTGGTTTGATTGATGGAAGGGAGATGGCCGACTTAAAAGGGTTCAACATCTATCGCCGGGGGGAAGGGGAACTCTTTGGTTTTTCTCCCCTGAATGCCGAACCCATCCCGGAGAGGCAGTTTTGGGATGGAAGAGTGGAGCTGGGGAAAAGATATTTTTATGAAGTGCGGGCCGTTCGCGACATCCGGGGGAGTCTCCTTGAAGGTCCGGGTTCTCCTGTTGTTGAAGGGATTCCGGAAAAACTCCTTCCTCCCTCGGCGCCGACCGGCCTGGTGGCGGTTTGGCAGAATGATGGCGTAGTGTTACGCTGGGATGAAAATCCCGAGCCGGATATTGCCGGTTATAACCTTTACCACCGGGGAAAAGAGGAAAAGGAATTTGTGAAAATAAATCCCCGTTTGCTCACGGAAAATTATTATCTGGATGCTTCGGTCGATTCCCGGAAAACCTACATTTATAGGCTAAAGGCCGTGGATGCCACTCCCTCCAAGAACGAGAGTGAATATTCTAAGGAAGTGGAGGTTGGTCCGCAAGCAGCCGATCCTAAAAATGGGAAATAATACCTGAAAAAAGCGCGAAGAATATTGTTTGATATTTAAAAACCTTTAAAACACGGGAGATTCTGGCTACTCCTTTCCTAAAAAATTCATCTTTCCAAGAAGTTCAAAATCCAAAAGTTGTTTTTCACAATACCGCAATCTCTTTTCGCTTCTGTCCTTGATCCGTGCTGCTCATCCTCGATTACCTAATTTTTTTCTCAGTCCCCAGCCCTTCGTCCTCAGTCCTTTTTTTGTCCCTTGCACCTTGTCCCTTGATCCATGTTCCTTGAGCCTTTTAAAAATATGTCCCTGGAATTATTACTGGCGTCTATATCGTCTCAAGAATTGAGTATGGTCTCTCCCCGGAATTCCCTAAAAGAAGCAATCAGATGAAAAGAGTTAAAAAATACTTTATTACCGTTGCCTGACCCCCCATTTCACGCACGATTGATACTCTCCGAGCCTGATCACCCCAGTTATATTTTTAAACTACGTCCCCTTTGTCTCCCTCTTTGTACTTTAAAACTATGTCCCCTTTGTACTTTTTAGCCTATTAATCTTCGCAGAGCGCGCAATAAGATGGCCAGCATAAAGATCGTCTTGATTTCCCTATTCCCTTCTGCTAATTTGGCAACATATAACCCAGTCCGCGGGGACCTTTATTGCTTTGAAAAAACCGTTTTTCTTTGGACTCTCAATCGTCGTTTTAATTGCGCTCCAGGTGGGGTTAAGCTTTTTTAGCGTCCGTTCCCTTCTGGAAGGGAGTTTGATCTTGGGGTTTACTTGTTTCTTTCTCGTTCTTCTCCTGGCTCTTATCATCGGCCTTTATTATGTCTGGTTTCGCCAGCAAAGAAAGGCCGAAAGTTAAGTGACTAAAGTGCCTAAAGTTAAAAAGGAAATTCCTATACTATGTACTTATAATGAACATCAAAAGAAAGTTGTCATTATGAATCCTCCCCGTAGAATCGGCGCCATCATTGCCGAGCTTCCCCAAAAAACAAGTGATGGGAGGTTATGAAGGCTAAGAAGTGTAGCGCCCGCGAGGCTTTGCGCCAGGCCATAAAGCCGGGAGACCGGGTGTTTTTTTCCATTGCCTCCGGCCAGCCGCAATCCTTGCTCCAGGCCTTAGCGGAGGACTTTGAGCATTACCATAACGTTGAGGTCGTCAGCGGGTATCTCCTGACGGAACATCCCCTGGCCCGGCCCGGCTTCGAGTCTTCCTTCCATTGTGTCAGCCTGCAGATCAGCCCCTCCATCCGCAAAGCCTGGGAAGAAGGACGAATCGATTTCATTCCCATGCCCATATCAGACGTTCCTTTCATTTATTCCGCCAAAGGGCCGACTCCCGTTGATGTCGCCCTCGTTCAAGTATCTCTGCCGGACAGCGACGGCAGGGTTAGCCTGGGCGTATCCACCAGCATGGCCTATCCCCTAGCCGCAGGAGCTCGAACGATCGTAGCCGAAGTCAATGATAAGGCTCCCCAAACTATGGGCCCCTGCTCTTTTCCCGTATCGGAGATTGATTATCTGGTAGAAAGCTCGGCTCCACTCATTCCCTATCCGGAGATTAAGATCGGCGATACCGAGCACCGGATCGCTGAATTCGTTGCCGAGCTCATTCCGGATGGAGCCACCCTCCAGATCGGCATCGGAAATCTGCCGGCCGCCATCCTCCAGCTCCTCCAGGGGAAGAAAGATCTGGGCGTCCATTCCGGAATGCTTTCCGATGGGATTGTAGACCTGGTGGAGAAGGGAACAATCAATAACCGCCGGAAAAATATTTTTCCCGGAAAAATCGTGGCCGGGGAGTTGATAGGAACAGAAAAATTATTCCGCTTTAGCCATAATAATGCCCTTCTGGAAATGCACTCCGCCGAAGTGAGTCACAATGCTCGCTTGATTGCCGAGATCGATGACTTCATATCCATAAACTCCGTAATTGAGATTGATCTTACGGGGCAGATCAACGCGGAATCTTTGAACGGCTTGCAGATCAGCGGAGTCGGCGGCCAGTTTGATTTTGTTGCCGGAGCCTATTTTTCCAGAGGGGGGAAATCGATTACGGCTTTGACCGCCACGGCGACCAAGGGGACAATCTCCCGGATCGTTCCCCGCTTGGCCGGTGGAGCCGCGGTTACGATACCGCGATATCTGACAGATATTGTAGTCACCGAATTCGGAATAGCCAAATTACGCGGCAAATCCTTTCCCAGGCGGGCGGAAGCCTTGATCTCCATCGCTCATCCGGCTTTTCGGGATGAGCTGTGGGAAGCTTTCCCTAAGAAAGAAAAAAGGTAGAGAGAAGGAGGAGGAAATAGATGGAAAAGCAGAATGAACAGGTTGGAGGAGATCTACGGGGGGAAAAGGTTAGGGCTTCTGAATTGATAAATTACCAGGAAGGCTCTGTTGTCAGCCGGACGATCATCGACCAAAAGACCGGAACGGTCACCCTTTTCGCTTTCGATAAAGGGCAAGGATTGAGCGAGCATACTGCTCCCTTCGATGCCCTGGTTTATATCCTCGATGGCGAGGTGGAAATTACCATATCCCGAAAACCTTTGCGCTTGCATGCCGGAGAAATGGTGATCATGCCGGCCAACCAGCCACATGCTCTAAGAGCAGTGGAAAAATTCAAAATGATCCTGACCATGATCCGATCTTGAGGCTTTTAAAAAAGTTAGGGGTTCGGAGAATAACCTTATGGGCATTAAACAGGCCACTCCAAATTGAACCCGGCGTCTTGGTTATGTCAAGAGAGATGGCTTCTTAAAAAGTCCATCTGTCCCGCTCTGAGCGGGATTGCGCGCCTTGTCCCGCAAAACGCGGGAGAGCTTTTTACTTTGCCATCCAAATTTTGATGTTCTCCTAAAAAGTCGTCACTCCGGTGAAAACCGGTGTACAGGGTATTTATAAGCATTTGAAAATACTGGATTCCGGCTGGAGTTTATCCCGATGAAAATCGGGGCCGGAATGACGGAAAAGGGCATTTTCAGACTTTTTACGATATCATCAAGAGAGGCTGGATTACAATATAGCGAGGAAAGATCATGACGTTGTCATTTATGAGAAATAAGGTAGTCCAGGTAGAGTCCTTTTCAGAGAACTCTTTGGCCGTTTCCTGGCGGCTGGCGGACAGCCTCACGGAGGCTATAATACAGATAAAAGTCAGGCTTCCGGATTTGGAGATTACTGCGGCAGAGGCTCGAATGGAGCGGTATCCACACCAGGAATGTGCCTCAGCTTCCGGATTTATCCAGAAGATAGTGGGGGTGCGGGTGGGTCCCGGCCTGCGGAAGATCGTCCAGGATCTCATGGGCGGGTTTTGCGGATGTCCGGAATTAGCCGAAGGAGCGCTGGAGTGCTGTAACGCCGTGATCCTTCATTTCACTGTCCCCCAGATTAAGGAAAATGAGAAAGGAAACGAAGAAGAGCGGCGAAAAAAATACCAGGCCATGTTAAAATTTAACCCCAGGCTGGTGCGGAGTTGCGTCGCCTTTGCCGATGACAGTCCTTTGCTGCAAGGGTTAAATATCGTTTAATTTTAAGGAGATAAAAATAAAGGGTCTTCTCCAAATCGTGTGGGTAAATTTTAATGAAAAATAGGAGTTATCCATAGGGAGGTAGAGAAGCGGAGAGATTTTAGCCGACCCCAAAATGAGGTCGGCAGCCCCGCCTTGCGGGGCAAAATCTCGCAGCAGAACGTAG
>Ga0194125_10000266_pt1 | contig 86135 bp, 86 predicted proteins | sample TA2KigC250mmetaG_FD_148626 | JGI IMG/M metagenome (GOLD analysis project Ga0194125, IMG submission 148626) | Freshwater microbial communities from Lake Tanganyika, Tanzania - TA2015034 Kigoma Deep Cast 250m | ecosystem: Environmental > Aquatic > Freshwater > Lake | place: Tanzania: Lake...
TCGTGAGCGGCGGCGTCTTACTAACAAACAACCTGTGGCATCGCTTTAGACATGGAGCCAGGGCCACAAACAACGTCGGTACCGTTGTCAGGGCTGAACAGAGTGGATTCAGGGGCTTGACTGTGGGAGAGATCACCGCCAGCGGGGCCCACGTGAGCCTCTTTCGTCCGCTTGCCAGGGGAGGGCGGAGCGGTGGCGACAACCGGCCGGGGGCAGGGGTAAGAGAGGGGTAAGAGAGGGAGTGGCGAGGTGCGATCGAGTGGGGGGCACGGCACAGCCGACGTGTCAATAACTAAAAACCGGGTAAATACATAAGTCGCGCTAGCGGTGGTTCTAGGAAACCGCGAAACGGGGTCGGTCCTTGTAGTGCGTGACGATAGAAGGGCGTTCGGTTCGGGCGGTTGCGCGGGCGGTCTAGAACTTCGTCTTGATGCCGCAGGCGCGCAGAAGGCACCAACCTCGCGCTGCTTCGAGCAGGGCGACTACGCCCGACCCGATCAGTACTAAGGTCAACCCCAAGGAGCCGCAGCCAAGGCCAAGGGCCAAGCCGGCCGTCAGTAGCACGAGACCCAGTACGCCGCGCGCGATGCGCCCGGCGCGCCCGATGTTCGGGTTGAGGAACCGCTGGGAGCGGACCTGGGCCGGCCTTGCGCCCTGGCGCCCGTCGTTGCTGGGACCCTGGCTTGGCGATGTTCGTTGCAGGGCGGCCGAGCAACCAGATTCCGCCCGTTCCGCCACGGCGCGGATCAGGCCGCTGAAGATGAGGGCGTGGATCGGGTAGAGGGCATACCAATACAGCAAACCCAACAAGCCGCGCGGGGCGAAGAACGCGGTCTGCGACAACACGGAACGATTGGCGTCTCGGGGTTCGACGCGGAACTCGATCCAGGCGCGGCCGGGGACCTTCATTTCCGCCCGGAGCCGCAACGCGCGGTCCGGTTCCACGGCTTCCACGCGCCAGAAATCCACCGCATCGCCGAGGTGGAGTTCCTGTGGATGCCGCCGCCCCCGGCGCAGGCCGACCCCGCCGAGGAGGCGATCTAGCGCTCCCCGAATGCGCCACGCCCAGTCCAGGTAAAGCCAACCGGTCTGGCCGCCCAAGTGCGTGAAGGCGCGAAAGACCTTGGGCGGCGGGGCGGCGGCGAGGCGTTGGCGCCGTTCCAGAATCATGCCTTCCTGAAGCGTCAGTTGCACCGGGGTCACGTCGCCCTGGCTGCTAGCGACGGCGTCGCTCCAGGCGGTTTCGACCTCGCCGCGGTCCAAGTTGGCCAGCGCCCGTTGCACCGCGGTGTGGTAATCCATCGGCTGAATGTGCGGGAACATCTGTCGGGCGCGTGGGTCGCGGACGACGACGTCGTTGCGCAATCCCTGTACCAAAGGTTGGGCGATGGCGGCCGGGACCGGCGTCACCAGATGGACCCAGTACGAGGACAGCCGTGGGGTGAGCACGGGCACGGGCACCAGCCAGCGTCGCAGACTGCGCGCCCGGGCATAACCGCGGAGCATGTCGCCATAGGTCAGGACGTCTGCGGATCGCCCAGGCCACCCAGGTAAACGATGCGCTGGACGCCCGCCGCGTGTGCGGCGTGGGCGAAGGCCCGTGCGGCCTGGAGGTCGCGCTGGGCGAAGTCGTGTCCGCCCGCCATGCCATGCACCAGGTAGTAAGCGGCGTCCACCCCAGCCAGGGCCCCGGGCAAGGTTTCCGCCCGCAGACAATCGCCGGGGACCACCTCGACCTGTTGGCGCCAGGCCCGGCCTTTTAGTCGAGCGGGATCGCGCGCCAGACAACGCACCCGGCAGCCCGCGTCGAGGAGACGCGGCACGAGTCGGCCGCCGATGTAGCCGGTGGCGCCGGTGACCAGGACGGTACCCTCGAAGCGCATGGCGTCGGGTCGGTATCGGGGCTCCGCCGTTAGTCCGTGCGCCGCGCCGATTTCCATTCTTTGAGCACGGCGAAGAACTTCAAGGCTTCCTCATCTTGTGGATTGACCAGCAGGCGCTGCTTGAGCCGCAACGATTCGACGTCTGTGATGTCGTCCTGTTCGGCGATGTAGTAAATGGGTTTACCGCGTTGACCGTAAACGGCGTAGCAATACCAATTCATCATGAAGGGTTGGCCGTTCTTGCGGTAGTTCCAGGTTTGCCCGTGAAAGGTCTCGCGGTTAAGCAATTGCTGCTTCAGCCGGGCCAACACCTCACGATCGCTGTGCTTGCCTTGGAGCAAACGGGGCGTTTCACTGGCCAATTCGTTCCGGTCGTAGCCGGTCATCTTCAGCCAGGCCCGGTTGACGTAAACGATGCGTGGCCCGTGCGGGGGATTGAGGTTGGCGTCCGTGACCATGATGCCGCGGCGCAGGTTTTCCAGCACGATCAACCAATCGAAGTTCAGTTGCATGTCTTTGAATAGCGCGACACCAGTCAACACTCAAGAAGTTGGCGATGGATGTGGCCGGGCGCCGTAAAGGGGGGGACCCGTTCGTCGGGATTGGGTCCCCCCCAGAACCAACGTAAGGGGACGACGTGCGACACCCACCTTACGTTAAACCACGCCTTAGGATTTCGGCAGGATGACGCTGTCGATAACGTGAATCACTCCGTTTTGGGCGAGCAAGTCCGTCTTGATGACTCGAGCGTTGTCCACGGTCACGCCCTGCTCGGTCACCTTCAGCTTGACGCTCTGCCCTTGAGCGGTTTTCGCCTCCATCGTCTTGACGTCTGCGGCCATAACCCTGCCGGGGACAACGTGATACTTCAGGATCGCGGCCAGCTTGCCGCGCTGTTCGGGTTTAAGCAGGTTTTCGAGGGTGCCCGCCGGCAGTTTGGCAAAGGCCTCGTCGGTTGGGGCGAAGACCGTGAAAGGTCCGGCACTCTGCAGGGTCTCGACCAGACCGGCGGCCTTTACCGCCGCGACCAGCGTCTTGAAGTTATCGGCGCTCGCTGCCAACGCGACAATATCTTTGCTGGCGGCGGAGGTCGGGGCCGACGTCGCCTTGGTCGAAGTGCAATGGTCAGCGAGCAGGGACGGGGTGAAGGCGATGGAGGCACTCAACATGGCAGCGGATAGGATTTGAGTATGCTTCATATTTCAGTTTTGTTCAGTTTTCAGTTTTGAGTTGTTCAGAATCGTTACGGATTTCATTCGACAGCCCTATCGGCTACCGAAGTTGCTCAACTGTTCCACAACATCTGCGATGTGTCAAACTTTTGTATGATATTGTTAGACAAATGCTCGTATATGGTTGATTATTAGGAAGATAATTGTTGAAAAAAGTCACATTTGTAGAATATTTGTGCCAAATATGACAGATGCGAATTATCCAATCCAGATGGTTGCCCGCATGACCGGGTTGAGCGCGCATGCGATCCGGATTTGGGAGCAGCGCTACCGGGCGGTTGAACCGCAACGGACACCCACCAAGCGTCGGCTCTACTCCCCGAGCGACATTGACCGGTTGCGATTGCTGCGGGAGGTCACGCTGGCAGGTCACAGCATTGGTCAAGTGGCCCGGTTGCCGATGGACCGCCTGCGGGTGCTGGCGGCTGCGTCTGCGGGTGTTGGCCGTTCAGGGGCTCAAGCCGCCCGCGCGGGGCCTGCCCACTGCAGTCTGCTGGAGGAGTGCCTGGCTGCCATCCAAGCGCTTGATGGCCGCGGGTTCGAGGAACTGCTCGGGCGCGCCGGGGCCACGCTTGGCATCCAGGGCGCGCTCCAGCGACTGATCGCGCCGCTGGCGCAGCAACTGGGCGAGCTGTGGCGGGCGGGGACCATCACGGCTGCCCACGAGCATTTCGCCACCGGCTTCCTGCGGGGTTTTCTGGCAAGCGCTGTCAGGCCGTATGGGGGGCGTGACGGAGCGCCTACGGTGGTGGTGGCGACGCCGGCGGGGCAGCTTCACGAAGTGGGTGCGCTGTTGGTGGGTGCCATGGCGGGGAATTTGGGCTGGCGCGTCCTCCACCTGGGTGCCAGTCTGCCCGCGCTGGAGATCGCGGGGGTGGCACGTCAACAGCAGGCGCGGGCGGTCGCTCTGAGCCTGGTGTATCCGGAGGACGATTCCAAATTGGCGGCAGAACTGGTCGCCCTGCGCGCCGCTTTGCCCTCAGAAACGGCGTTGGTTTTGGGGGGCCGTGCCGCGGCGGCGTACCAAACCGTCCTCGATCAACTGGGGGCCAGGGTGGTTGCCGATCTGGGTCAGCTCGGCGAGGTTCTGGACGGATTGCGAAAGCCTGCAGCGCCGGTCAAGGTTCAGGCCTGAGCGGCTTGGTCCGCGACTCGGTGCACACCCATGAGAGAATTGACACTTCACACGGAGCTTTGGCTGCCCCGGCCGCGCGACGAGGTCTTTCCGTTTTTCGCGGATGCCCGGAACCTGGGTGTCATCACGCCGCCGTGGCTGAGATTCGAGGTGCTGACGCCTGCGCCGATCGTCATGCGGTGTGGCGCGCTCATCGATTACCGCATTCGTGTCCACGGGGTTCCCCTGCGCTGGCGCACCGAGATTGCCGCCTGGGATCCGCCCCACCGGTTCGTGGATGTGCAACGGCGAGGGCCTTATCGGCTTTGGCACCACACGCACACGTTTAGCGAGCGGGACGGCGGCACGCTGTGTGCGGACCGGGTGCGCTATTGGCCTTGGGGCGGGCGGGTGGTGGACTGGCTGTTTGTGCGCCGGGACGTGAAGCGGATTTTCGAGTATCGCCAGGCGCGGTTGCGCGAGCTGTTCGGCTCGATTTCGCAGCCTTGATTGTTGGCGGCGGGTCGTTGACCATGGCGACCGCATTGAAACCTCTGGCCAAAGACCTCGGGACAACACGCCGTCGCTTTCTCCAAGAAGCGGCGGGCCTCGCCGCCTCGCCGGTCCTGCTGGGTGCTGGCGCCGGAGCGCAGACCCAGGACCACGAACCGCTGACCGCGCACCACCCATCGAGCACTATGAAGATTGGCTTCCATACCGACGCCTTCAACTCCGCGTACTGGTCCTTCGAGAAATGCCTCGAGTGGGCGCAGCGAAACGAGGTCCACTCCATCGAGTGCGGCGTGATCGACGGGGTGAGTTGGATTCACGGCCTCGGCTACCAGCCCCACGTGGCTTTGTATGAGGACCCGCTGCTCTTGCGCAAGAAGATGGAGTCGTACGGGGTGCGTTTCTCGCAGGTGGACGCGGCCTTTCCGTTGTCGGGCAAGGACGGTCCGCTTTACGGCGTGCCTTACGTGTTGAAGACCATACCCTGGGCGAAGCTGGCGGGCTGCGAGCGGGTGGCTACGACGGACGGGTTGCACCGGCCGGAGGGGCTGGGGGATGCGGAGGCGATGGACCTGATGAAGCGCAGCTATGGGCAGATCATCGAGGTGGCCGAGGCCTACCAGATCACGATCAACATCGAGGTGCACGGTTACTTCACGACGAAGCCGGACCTGCTGGAGCGGATGCTGGCCTTCTGCGATTCCCCTTATCTGCGGCTCAACCTGGACACGGGCAACAGCTACATTGCCGGCCAGGACCCGGTGGCGTTCTGCCGGCGTTTCCAGGAGAAAGTGACCCACGTCCACGTCAAGGACGTCAGCCGGTCGCTGGCGGCGGCGGTGCGGGGCAATCAGACCGGCATCGCCGTGAGCCATTGTTCGTTGGGCGAAGGGGTGAATGCGGACAACATCCGGCAGTGCTTGAGCATCCTGCGCGACCGGGGCTACCAGGGCGTGTTGAGCATGGAATGCGAAGGGGCCAGCGGCCCGATGATCGAGAAGTCCCTGGCCTGGCTGCGCCAAACCCTGAAGGAACTCAAGATACAGGAGGGCTAGCAAGACTGGAGCTGCGGGCCGGCGAAGTGCGATCCGGCCCTCATGGGTTCGGGCAGGCCGGCTCCGGATAAGGAAAGCCAGCCGGAATCGTGGTGCTCGTCTGCATGGTGTCCAAGTCCCAGACGACATAGAAGTTCGTTTCCGCCACGTCCGTGATCCAACGGGGCATCTCGCCTTTGCTGTCCTGGACGGACAGTCTCACGAAGTAACCCTCGCCAGGCCGGAAGCCATTGCCAATCTCGACGGCAACAAAGGATACCGTGCTGCTGGCCCCTTGTTGGGTGCGTTCATCGAGGACGACATTCCCAGCGAGCCATTTCACGGTGTACGGTGGGGTGCCGCCGGTCCAGTAGGCCCGGTGCTGAAATTGCCAGGTCGAGCTCCGGTAGGTACCCGACAGAGACGTGATTCGCGGATAGGGGAGGTCTTGCACGACTTGGAACGGCTTGGGTTTGACTTGGTAAGCCGGTTCGGAGCGGAGCGCCAACACGACGTCGCCGCTGGTGGCATCGGGGGGGACCTTGACGCGAATCAGGTCGTCGCGCCAAAGGACATACTGCGAGGCCAGCGCCCCGTTGAACCAGACGCCGGCCGTCTCCGGCTTGGCGGGGCCGAACCCCGCGCCGTTCAGGCTGACGGTGTCGCCGGTCTTGCCGAAGCAAGGACCCAGCGACTTCAGCGAGGGTGCGAGCGATAGGTTCGCCCCGCCCAGATGCCACCCATCGACGATCGCCCCCCCTTCGTCCAGGAGCTCGGCCTCGATGCCGAGGTTCAGGATTCCTTGCGCGTCTCCCCAGTCGATCCTCCGAAGTTCCGAGGTTAGAAAGGCGAAGGGGACAAAGCGTCCGGTCCGGTCCTGCGTGTTGACGGTCTGGGCGGCGGGCAGTTGGACCGGCGGCGAGGTCGTTTCCGCCAAGATCCGGTTGCCGGAAGTGAGTCGCACCCGCACCGACGCCGTGCGGTCAGCGAAGTCCGCGTTCCATACAGGCAGGGAAAGCGCCAGCGAGTTGGCGAGCGTGGGAATAGGATCGAGGGTCCAACAGTAGCCAGGCAGTGCCGAGGGTTGGAGTTTCGGCACGGCTACGTCGTAAACTTGGCCCGAGGGGCGCTTGCCTTGGAACGCCAAGGTGCCGCTCTCCGTGCCCCCAGCTTGATTGCCGGCCGGCATACCAAGGGTGATCAAGGTTCGGCCGGGAAGCACCGGGGCTGTGACCCAGGCGATCTGGCCGGTTTGCCAGGGGACGTACCGCAGACTCTCGACCCACGAGTACGGGCGCACCGTATACATCTGGCTTTCGGCGAACACGACGGGGAACCGGTTTTTCGGTTCATGGCCGTGCCGGGTTTTGGGGATGCGTTGGGCGGTTGTGTGCCGCGCGCAAGCTGCGCGAGGAGTGCCGCGCCTCGAGGAACCCAACCCATATCGTTCGGTTCAACCTCCGGAGGAGCGGCATGGGATCCGACAGGCTGTGCGGCGACAAGGCAAGGTCGCAGGGCTATTGCGTGCGGCGGGTGCAGCGTTCTTGCAGCCAGCGGAGATCCCGGTTGTTGGGGGAAGGCACTCCCGAAGGATAGCCAGCACCGCAGGGTGTCAACTGCGAAGGAGTTGTCCGCGGGTCAAGCCACTTCTTAGTCTCCACGTGGTTATCCGCAAACGAGAAGCTGCCCGCGCCGTTGTGAGAGCAAGCTGGGTAATCGTAGAACGATGCGGTGCCCGGCTTCTCGGGAGAACCCTCCATCGACAGATAGAATCCACTCTCGCTCAGAGTCTCCACCCGTTCGTCGAGGAAGACAAAGGTCCCGGACGGGCCGGGATCGAGCATGTCGCTTAGCCGGTAATAGACCTTGAAACCGCTGAAATCCAGCCAGGGCACGCCGCCGCAATCCGGTTGCGAGGGACCTCCCACAGGTGGATTAATGCTGTAGCTGCGCACCCGCGGCAGCAACTGCCCTTGCGGATCGAGCCCGGTGGACTTGTCTGCCGGACAGCGCCAGATGCCCGGCGCACTCGCGCCCAGCCGCCACAAAGGGCTCTTCATCACGTCTTGCTCAACGTCCCAGTTGTCCCGCTTACGAGGATTGGTCAGATCGAGCCAACCGCTCACCCAGACGTACGGTGAATTCGGGCCGCCATGGGTGCCGCAGTTGTGACAATATGGGAGCCGATCGCCGTTCTCTTCAGCGTAGAAGCGCCAAGCCAGGGTGAGTTGACGGAGGTTGCCCTGGCACTTGATGGCTTGGGCCTTCGCCTTCGCTTTGCCCAGCGCCGGCAACAGCAGCGACGCCAAGATCGCGATGATGGCTATGACCACCAGCAACTCGATGAGCGTGAAGCCCGAGATCCTGTAAGAGCGCCGGTAGAAGCTCATGACTGTGGATTCACCATTACGCGACTTCATTGGGCCTTAGCTCCTTTCTGTCTTGTCTCGATCTCGGCCAGCGTGGGCGCGCGCCAGAAGAGCAAGTCGCCCGAAGAGGTTGTGGCTGCGAGTTGGTTGTCGTCCGCGCTGAAGTGTAATTCTCGCAGCCCAACTCGCTCGTGCGGCAAACGGATCAGCTCCTGCCAAGTGTCCACATCCCAGAGCTTGACTGCATCGTCCCCTTCAGCAGCCGTGGCCAAGCGCCGGCTGTCCGGCGAGAAGGCTAGCGCAGAAACGGGATGTGCGTGTGCCTGGAACTCCGTCGGCTCACGAAACCGGGGCGCTTCCCACACCCTGACGGTACCGGCGAGGTTGGCGGCGGCCAGCAAACGGCCATTCCGCGAGAAAGCCAGCTCGCGGATCTCCCCTGGAAAGGAGAGGCGGTTGGTCGGCGACGGGTGGCCAAGACCCCAGACCCGGATGGCCCGTGCACTCGAGTTCACGGCTAACCGCCGGCCGTCAGTCGAGATCAGATTACCTCCGCCGAAGGGAGCGACGCACGACTGTTGTTGGCGCCATCCGGCGGTGTCCCAAACGCCGATAGGCGTCGCGGGGTACGGACGCCCCGCCGCGAAATCAGCGCTGGTTTGCGCGACCACGAGCACCTGGCCTTGGGGATCCTGGCACAGTTGGCTCACCGGCTTCGGCGCGGGCTCGCTCCCCTTCGGCCCGGCGCCATTGTACCGCAATACCTGCCACCCCGACCAACAAACTCAAAAGCGCCACGCCCATCGCCACAGCCAGCGAAGGCTTCCGCCGACACCAACGCCACGCCTTGCCGGTCGGGCCGGGCGGACGGGCGTGGATCGGTTCGCTGGCCTGAAAGCGCGCGAGTTCATCGGCCAGCTCCTGGGCGGTCGAATACCGGCGCGATTGCTCCTTCTCCAGGCATTTGAGGCAGATTGTCTCCAGATCGCGCGGCACGCTCGGATTGAGCAAGCGAGGTGCGACGGGTTCGGCGTGGAGGACCTGGTCCAGCGTCTGTGCCAGCGATTCTGCTTGAAACGGTGGCCGTCCGGTTAACAGGTGATACAGCGTCGCGCCCAGGCCATAGACGTCGGTGTGCCGCGAAACATGCCCGCGCTGCCCAGTGGCTTGTTCGGGCGGCAGATAGTGCGGCGAGCCCAGCACCTGCCCATCGACGGTCAGTTCGGACTGGCCTTCCAACCGTCGGGCCAGACCGAAGTCCACCACGTGCGGCTGGTCCTGGGCGTCGATCAGTACGTTCGACGGTTTCAGGTCGCGATGCAGAATGCCGCGCTCATGGGCGTAGTGCACCGCCTCAGCAACTGTCTCGAGGTAAGTGGCCGCGCGCTTGGCCGGCAGCGGTTGATTGCCTACGAGCCGCGCCAGACTCTGCCCCTCGACGTAGTCCATGACGAAGAAGTGCTGGCCTTCGTGGAGACCCACTTCGTGGATGGCCACGATGTTGGGATGGTGCAGACTCGCCGCCGAGACCGCCTCCGCGCGGAACCGCTTGACCAGTTCTGAACTCGAGCCCGGGCCGAAGGCCATCATCTTGACAGCAACCACGCGGTCCAGACTCCGTTGCCGGGCGCGATACACCACGCCCATGCCCCCGCGGCCGATCTCCTCCAGCAGTTCGTAATCGCCGAAGGACTGGGGAAGGGGGGAGGGACGAGGGGTAGGGGACGCGGGATCGGTTATCGGCTGGCCGCTGACTTGAGACTTCTCATCTCCGACATCCGCCTCCTGCTCCGGGTTCGAGGCTGGACCAGGCAGACCGGCGCGGGCCTGAAGGAAAAGACACTTCGGACAGAACCCATGGCGGGGGTCACCAGCCAAGACCTCGCCACATTGCCGACATGTGTGCTCCGTTGCCATATCGCCGGACAGCCGTCTGCCGTCACTATTACTACCGGAAGAAACCGCCAAGCGGGACAAGGATTCCTGCGTTACGGCCTGGGTCACCCGGCCATCACGGCGCACAGATGACGCAGCTCGTCCTCCACCTCCGCCGGGTCTGCGACCGTCTGGGCGATCTCCTCGCAGAACAACTCATGGTAGCGGCGGCGCAACCGGTGCACGGCTTTCTTGACCGCGTCACGGCTCATCCCCAGACCCGCCGCGGCGTCGGCATAGGTTTCGTCGGCGGTGCCGGCCACCAGGAACTCACGGAGGCGCTGGAACAGATCCGCCTTGCCTGCCTCCCGGAACTCCCCCTCCAGACGTGCCAGCACCCGGTCCAACACCGTCAAGGCCCATTGGCGTTCGAAGAGCCTGTCCGGGCTGCGCTGGTCCACCGGTTCAAGGCCATAGCGTTCGTGGGCCGCCAAGGCATCGAACGAGAGGACCGGCTGCCTCCCACCGCGTTTGCCTGCGTTCGCGCGCTCGTGCTCATCCGCCAGGAAATAGTACAGCCCGCCCAGGAGAAAGGAGCGAAGTCGCCCTCTGCTCCGATCCGCTCGGGCAAAGGACCGGCGCTGCAGCAGTTGAAACAGGAACGCTTGAGTCAGATCCTGGGCGTCGTCGTGGCCGTATCCGCGGCGGCGGACGTAGGCGTAAAGAGGATACCAGTAGGTGCGGCAGAGCTTCTCCAAGGCCTCGGTCGCTTGGGGCGAGGTGCGGTCACCCGCTGCCAACACCACGCTCCAGTGCGTGGTGGCGAAGACGCACCCGTGCGCCTGATGAGCAGGACTTGGATCATCGGTCCGCACGGCGCGATTCCACCACATTCGGGACGCATCGCACGCCAAATCGATGCCGCCTGGACCCGTCGATTAACTCCGGCCGGCGTTCACTGCGGTGGTCCGAGGGGTAAGTGTGTAGGCACACGTGCTTGCGAGCGTCTCGGTCGCACGATTCTGAGACGATGCGGGACAAAACGCCGCTGGCAAACTACCCAGGTGTTGCTGGGCGCAGCAACCTCCGAGACCCTCGTCGGCACCGGCACTGGCGCCTGCTCCAATCCCCCCTCCGCGGCCTTGGACCCACTGCCGGGCCCTGAGGCTTCCATCGCCCTTTTCTCTTGCGGTAAGGCCACCGGCCGCCCTTCCACCAAGCCACACTGTTCCCCAAACACCCGTGCCAGCAACTGCACCTGCACGCCCTGCGCCCACGCCTCACGCTGCGGCCCGCGCACCCAGGCCAGCAGTTGCCACGCATCCGGCCCCGCTCGCAACGCCCTGGGTCCGGCCTTCCCGTGGAACCTTTTGTTCATTACACTTGCACACGAATGTTTCTTTAGATAGCATGGCGCCATGTTGTTACGCGAAACACTGGAAAACGTCCTGTCCAACCCCGCGCCCACCCTCAGCGTGGAGGACGAGCTGACCCGCCATTTTCAGCCCGCGTGGAAACCGGCGATGGCTTCGCACGCGCTGGCGCTCACAGGCGTCCGGCGTTGTGGCAAGAGCACCCTGCAAGGACAGGTGCGACGCGGCATCAAAGGCGAATCCGTCACCATCAATCTTGAGGACACCCGCCTCTACGGCATGGGGCCGGAGGACTTCCCCACGCTGCTCTCGGTGCTGGGCGCCCGGCATCCCAAGGCGGCGGTGTATCTCGACGAAGTGCAGGAAGTGCTGGAATGGGAACGGCTTGTGCGCGCGCTGCTCGATGCCGGACGCCGCGTTTGCCTCACGGGCTCCAATGCCAGCCTGCTTAGCCGGGAGATGGGATCGAAGCTCACTGGGCGGCACCTCTCGCACGAGGTCTATCCGTTCTCGTTTCAGGAACACCTTGAGTTCACCGGCCAGAAGGCGGGGGCCGCCGTGCTGGAGGATTATCTGAGGCGGGGTGGTTTCGCCGCGGCGTTGCGGGCCGGGCCAGAGCAGGGTGCCACGCTCCTGCGCGAACTGTTGCGGGACGTGGTGCATCGCGACATCGTCACCCGGCACTCCCTGCGCACCGCGCGGCCGCTCATGATCCTCGCGCTGCATCTGCTCGCCCATCCCGGGCAGCCGTTATCCTTGCAGGCCCTGTCCAAAGGACTCGGCCTGCCCTCGGTCGCGCAGACCGGACGCATGGTCGAGTATTTGCAGGACGCGTGGATGATTCTCGCCGTGCCGCGTTTCAGTGCCTCATTCAAGCAGCGGGTCACCAGCCCGCCCAAATACTACGCGGTGGACACCGGCCTTGCCGCCGCGAACAGCCCCAACCCGACGCCCGACCTCGGCCGCAAGCTGGAGAACGCCGTGCTGCTCGCCCTGCGCCGCGCCGGAACGGCCCCGGCTTTTGCCACCGCGCCGCATGAATGGGAGTGTGACTTCGTCACGCCCACTCAAGCCATCCAGTGCTGCGCACGGCTCACCCCCGAAAACCGCGTGCGGGAACTGCGCGGGCTTCTGCAAGCCGCCGCGCTTGCGGGAGCCGTGAAGGGCAAAACCCGTGAGCTGTTGGTCGTCACCCTCGACCAGGAAGACACGCTCATCGAGGAGGGCCAGTCCGTCCGCATCATCCCCGGCTGGAAATGGTTGGATTGATTGGAACTGAAGACTGATCAAACCATGAAATCCACCCTCCCGCTCCTCACCGCCCTGCTGCTCGCCCCGCTGGCTGCGCTGCACGCGGGGGATCTTCACGTGGACGCCCGGCGCGGTGCGGAGCGCGTCGAATGCCGGCTCCGGCGCGCCGGCGAATGTGGCTTTCCGGAACCCGGATGGAAGCGCGCGCCTCTGGGCGGAGCCGCTTTCACTCGACGGCATTCACGTCGGACCGCATGTCCAATCCACCGAAATGCGCTACCGACAGAAGGCCGATTTCAGTCTCGGCGCACGGGTGGAGTTGTTCACGGCAACCCGGGCCGCTTGGCGGGCGATTGGTAGTCCTGGTGCCAGTAGAGCTGCCAGAGACGATCCAGCTTCACCAGTTCGCCGTGGCCGTCGAAGAACGCTACGTGGATAGCGCCCGGCAGAGGTTGGTCGGCAGGCCACTCCGTGGGGACCGGGCTGGGCCGAGAACCGTGACGCGGAATGGCGAAACACCTCATGTTGAAATCCGTCAGGGGGTACGCGAAAAGGAAGAGGTCAGGGAAGTCGGCAGAGACGAGATTCGCGGGTGGGGCGTCCGAACCCCGTGGACATGCGAACCTCCAAATGGTGTCCGCCGACAAGGGCGTGATCGCCGGCCGCCGATTGTCGCTCTCGCTCCTGAAGTATTGCGGCCACGACTCCTTACCCCACGCGCTCCGTGCGGCGAGCAGCAACCAAGAGTTGGGACTGTAGCCTCCCGATGCGCCCCAATTCACGGCGTCGGGATCATCTCGATTGAGGTGAGCGTAGCCCATCCACGCCGATCGTGCTGTCCCCAACCAAGTCGTATGGCGAGGAGTTGGCGGCGCGCAGGGGCAAGTCCAACACCGTTTAACTCTCCGATCCACGCTGTAACCGACAAAGTCCCCCACCTCATACAACTCCCAGTCTGCAATTTCGGGCTGGTCCAGACGCTGGCCACTATCATCGAGTCGCAGCCGAAAACTCGGATTGATCTGCCGCTGATTGCTGAGGCAGAGGGCTTGGCGAGCCTTCATTTTGGCTCGCGACAGCACCGGTAAGAGCAGCGAGGCGAGGACGGCAATGACCGCGATCACCACGAGCAACTCGATGAGGGTAAACGCCTGCGGGTGGGGCGGGTGAAGCCGGACATGCGCCGCTTTCAGTCGCGATGACTCTGGTGGGGCGCTCATGTTTTCTGCGCGTCGCGGGCTTCGGACCTAGTTCGCCTCGAAGACCCGGTAGAATTGCCTTGGTTCGGCTGGAGTCACAGGGAACCTCGTGGCCGCCAGATCGCCCGTCGCAGTCACCGTGCTGCCGGTCGGCAGGGTGACGGGTGTCCAACGATTCGCGGCGAGGTTCGGGCTGGACTCGACTCCGTACGCGATCCCGGCTTCCGCTTGCCAGATTAGGTTCAGCCGGTTGGTGCCTTCGAGCGTCACCGACCAAATCCTGGGCGTGACGCCGCCTTGCGGATAGAACGCGAAGACCTGTCGAACCGGTGTCGTGTAGGGATAATGGCCGCCCATCACATAAAGAATGCCGTCCACCACGCACGCGGCCGGGGTGCTGGTCGGCAGGGCTGACCCCACACCGCGCAAGCTTGTTTCTCTTCTTGCGGTTCCGCTGAAATAAGCCCATCCCTTGTTTCAGTCATGAACGAAAACGCCGACACGCCGGCGGGCGAACGCAAGTCGGGCCGGTGGATAACCACCTTGGAAGGCTATCGCGCCTTCCACCCGGACCCGTTGCCGCCGGTCTTGAACTGGTCGCCGCATACGGCATGGAGCGCCTCAAAACGTTGCCCTTGTCCTGAGCCTGGATGCCAAGTTGAAAACGCTGGATGCCAAAGCCGCAGCCTCGTTGGAGAAGACCGTCCGGGACGCCTTGGAACTGGCGGAAACCCAAAACGGCACCACCCGACCGGACTGTCTTTCCGCTGGCTTCTTCACACGCATCGCCCGGCAATTCTGCAGTGAACCGTTCGGGGGGCCACCACAAGCCACGATTTCACGATTGCAGCCGCCGTTTCCACGGGGCAACTTCTCGGCATGACGTTGAGCGAGATCATTGCTGACGTGTGCAATCTCACTGCCGCCGACAAGCTCCGCCTCATTCGCATCCTCGCCGACGCGGTAGACCCGGAACCCGACATTGGGCCGCTTCAGCACGGTCGTACCTACACCCTTGCGACGCCCACCTTCGAACCGGGCGCGGCCGAAGCGCTGCTGCGCGAATTGCGGGCCGGTTCGCCACGCTGAGGCCATGCGCTTCCCATACTCCGCCGGCGGCAAACCGCTGCTGCCCCTCGTGCTGTCGCTGGGCGCAAAGGAACTGGCCACAGAAGCTCTGCTCGACCGTGGTGCCGAGGTGAACGTTTTGCCCTGGCGGCTCGGGGAGGCGCTCGGTGCGCGGTGGGATGACCGCAAAACCACGCTCCGCCTTGCCGGCGCACTCGCCGGCACGCCCGGCATGCCACTGTTGTTGCTGGGGCGGTTTGCGGATGTTGCGCCCGTCCGTCTGGCCTTCGCCTGGTGTCGCACGGACGATGTGCCACTGATCCTGGGCCAAACCAACTTCTTCATGGAGTTCGATATTTGCTTCTTCCGCTCACGCCAAGAGTTTTCGGTTGTGCCAAAGGGTTCAGCGATCTCGTAATTGCTTTCGCGTCGTACTGAACGGCATCGGGTCTTTGCGTCTCAACTTCGCGGATCAGTTCCGCACCCCCAAGCGGTAGACGAACGGTTTGGCCCCGAGGGCGTTCGTGTCAATGACGCTGGTCGTACCGGGTTGACCGGGGATGTTGGTGGCTAGCGGTGTGAAGATGGGCGGTGGCCCTGCCACATTCGTGCTGCGCTCCAGGATATAGTCCACGCCAACGGCACTCTGCCAGGATACGGTAACGTTGGAGCCGTCGGGAAAGGCCGAGAGCAGGCGCAGGGCAGAGAGGGCGTTGGTGGGATTGGTCTGGCAACGCCACTCCTGCCAGGTGGTGTGGCCGTCGGCGTCTGAGTACGTGGCATCCGCCGAACCGCCGGTGGGGAGGCCATATTGCTGAAGCCAAGCGTAAGAAACCACCGAGCCGGGGCCTTGGTTGCGCATCGGTGAGAGTGAGCACGGCGTTGGTGCCGTCGGCGAGGTCAAGGAAACCCGTGCCCTCCGCTCTCTGCCACTGGTAGGCCAGCGGCTCAACACCAGTGGCTCCGACGGTGAAGGTTGCGGTCGTGCCGAGCGCTGTGGCCTGAGCGTGGGGTTGGTTGGTGATGACGGGCTGGCTGCAGCCGGCGGTGGTGGCGGCCAGGAACATCCCGACCGCCAGAAGCTTGGGCCTGGTACTCATGGTTCTAAAGCTCCCGAAGTAGGCGTTCTCACGGGGTTGTGGCGTCGGTCAGGAGATCGGTTTCCCAAATCGCCATTCCCTCACCCGCTCCGGTGTCACCGACCATTCGACCGAGCGGATCGACAATGCGGCTGTGGCCAATGCACACGAGGTATCCGATGCGCTGCCGCGTTCCCCCGCCGAGCCCGCGAGCGTGGTCACCACGCCATCCGGTGTCACCTTGCGAATGGTGCAGTTCTCCCGGTCCGCCACATACACGTTGCCGCCGTTGTCCACCGCCACGCTCCACGGGAAGCTGAACCGCGCCGCGCCACCCGTGCCATCGACGGAGCCACCGGCTGGAAAACGGTACTGATTGGCGATGGACGCATCGCCCGCCAGGGTGGTCACCACTCCTGCCGGCGTGACCTTCCGAATGGTGTGGTTCGCGCTGTCCGCCACGTAGAGGTTGCCCGCGTTGTCCACCGCCGCGCCCTGTGGCCCGTAGAACCGCGCCACGCTGCCCGTGCCGTCCGCGCTGCCCGTGTATTCCGCCCGGCCTGCCAGCGTGGTCACCACTCCGCTCGGGGTCACTTTCCGGATGGTGGCGTTCCTGACCTCGGTTGCGTACACGTTGCCCGCGCTGTCCACTGCGACGCCCGATGGTAAGTAAAACCGTGCTGCGCTGCCGGTGCCGTCTGCAAAACCGCCGACTGGCCATCCCCGCTCATCCAGGATGGAGGCATTGCCGGCAAGCGTGGTCACCATGGCGCCTGGGCTTTCGGGCGGCCCGGCCAGGGTGGTGAAGGTGTATTCCTCAGGGCCGATGGTCTGGGCGTGCAGCAGGGGCAGGAGTCCCAAGGTGAGGACGCTCCAAGCCAAGTGGACGGACGCGAGGGTGGGCCAACGCGTGGGGTTGGCGAACCAGGGTTTTGTGTCGGTGCCGCGTGTCCGGCGTTTGCCCATTGAGTTCTGGATGAATGCCTTCATGAGGTTGGAATCTCGGTTGGGGGTAACTGCTCTCACTCACGGTGCCGGTCGCAACCGGAAGCACTGCATCCAGGCGCTGGCCGGCAGGCTGATCTGCTGCATCCCGGGTTGGGCCGTGTTGTTGACCGGCACCCAGGGTCCAAGGACGGTGGGTGCGGCCTCGACCGAGTAGTTCACGCCGGCCGGTGCCGGCCACGAGATCTGCACGGCGCGGGCGATGCCGAGGGGTGGGATGTCATGTTCTCATAGGTGAACAGGGTTACCGCTCTGTCGCTGTTGCTCTGGTTGGCCGACCATTTGCGCAGCGCCATGAAGTCGTGACCCTTGCAGAGACCGTAGAAGCCGGTCGTGCTTCCCACCACGAGGGTGGCCCAGGTGGCGCTATCGCTGAAGCTGACTAGGTCCACCCGGGCTTCGAGGGTCTGGCCATCATCAACTGTCCACTGCGTGGGCCGCCCTCCGATGGTGTAACTGTCCGTCACCGACCGGGTGATCACCGGCCAACGCCCACTCACGACAAGCTGCCCGTTGACCCGGGTAAAGGTTCTGGTCTGGGGCCCCCAGTAGCTCCAACCCACTGCCGGGCTCTCGAAGTCGTCCAGAACCAGGTCGATGCTCAACGGGGGTGGCCTGAGGGTGCCGATGTACTCGTACGGAATGGCTGGATCGATGGGAGCCGAGGCGGGCGCCCGCGTCATCGTCTCGTCGATCTGCAAGCCGTCAATCGCCCCACCCCAGCCGGTGCCGACGCTGTGGAGCTCGAGGCTGTTGTCGGTCCCCATGGTGCCCCGGTAAGAGTTCTCCCACGTGCCGCCGGTGGGAGTGAAGGTGTCGGTCGCGTCGAACGTGCCGACCTCCTGGTAGCTCGTGCCCCAGACGAGCGCCATGCCGTCGGCCTGGGCCGCGCCGTCCACGAAGATCAAGCGCCGTCCGGTCAGGCGCAGGTCGCTGCTGTCCACGCGCACGAGGTGGGCATTGCCCCGCATGATGACCTGGCGGAGGGCATTCGTTTGCCAGATGCCCAGAACGGGCGCCCCGACCACCGAGCCGGTGGCGGTGTAGGGGGTATCGGCCTTCACCGTCAGTGCGGCGAGCAGCAGCAGGGTGGCCACGATCGGTAAGCCGGAGCTGAGGGTCCAGCGGCCAGCCGATGAATCGCACAGTGTCTTCATAGGGTTGGATTTGTCGATGGTTCGTTTGCGCCCAGTCCGTGCCCGCCGTCGCCGGAGCCTCACCCACAGCACCCCGACGTTCCTCGCGCCGGCGCTGCCCGTAGGCTCCCGGTCTTCCGGTTGGCACACCGGGCCGTCACTGTTTCCTGAAGGAACCAAGTGAAAACGTGACAGCCAGACTGGGATGTCGTGGCTAGCTTGGGAGCGGGTGCCAGGGTCTGAGCGGCTGGATCCAACGGTCGCCTAGACAACTGACTGGCCGGCAAGCAGATCGGGAGACTCGATGGATGAATGGGACGTGACCGTCGGTGCCCCTGCCGCGTGGGCTCGTGCACGCGTGTGCGAGGGTTCCTCCACGTGTACGAGGCCAGACTTTATTTCAGCAAACCTTCGTGTCGTTTCAGCCAAGCTTCCGCATCGGCGTAGGTTGGACAAGCCGTCGCCACATGGCGCCAGAACCGGCGCGAGTGGTTCATTTCACGCAAATGCATCAGCTCATGCACGATCAAGTAATCCCGCACCCAGGGTGGCGTCTGGATCAAATGCCAGTTGAGCGAGATCGTGCCGTGGCGCGAGCAGGAGCCCCACCGCGACCGTTGTGCCCGCACGCTCACACGGCGCACCTTCGCCTGGTGCTGCGACGCCAGCTCGAACACGCGCGGTGGCAACTCCTGCGCCGCTAATCGCCAAAGATGAGCCTCGACGGCCGGCCGCAAGTCGTCCGTGTCCGGCGGGCCATCGATCGTCTGGTCCGCGAACCGGATTCGGCGAAGGCCCGTCACCAGCTCGACCTCGAGCACGGTCGGTTCGCCGCGGAAGAGCAGGCTCGATCCGGCCCGCCAGACTCGAGGCGGCCGCGGCAGTCGAGCCTGTCGTTCGAGCTGCCGTTCGAGCCAAGGGATCTGTCGCTCCGCAAAGGCGCGCCCCTCGAGGAGCGAGCCGCCGCGTGGGATGGTAACCCGCGCCAATCCCTGCGTTAAGACGCGCAGCACATACCGGCGTGCGCGCGCGTTGCGCACAAAGACAACCGGAATCGGCCGGCTCAAACCACGCAGAGCGGAGGCCGGCTGTCCAGCGGCCTCGCCGCGAACGGCCGGGAGCAGGAATTCGAGCTGCACGGGCGCCAAGCTATGACACGGGTCGGCGCCTTGGCAACGACGCTCTCGACGGCGGCCGCCCGTTCCGTTCAGAACATTCGTTCGAGCTGGGTCGAGGGGCGGGCGGGGCGCCACTGGGTCGAGTGGGACGGCGGCCGCTTCAAGCCAAGCAGGTCTTTGCCCAGGAACCGGAGCAGCCAGCCCATGGGAGTGAGTGCCAGCAAGAAGAACAGGGTCAACAACCACCAGCCCATGAATTGGCCCAGCCGAAAGCTCAATCTCATGCCGGCGCGGTAGAAGCCCCGGAACCAACGCGGCTGCAACAGGCAGAGCAGGGCCGTCAACGCCCATAACCCCACCCACCCGCCGAGCCATCGCCCCGGTAGCACCTGCCGCCACCATAAGAGCAGTCCGACGACTGTCGCGGCGGCGGCGACGCTCAGCACGAACTTGACCCACTCGGTCGGGTTCTCTTTGAGCTGGAGTTTCATCGGCTCAGTCCGGCTGCGGGGCGACCCGTCGCGCGAGGCGCTGCTGGGGTTGGGCGGTGCGATCGAGCAGGTAACTCCCCATCGCCAGGTAGTCCATCTCCGTGTTGACAAAGCAGCGGTAGGCATCGTCCGGGGTACACACGATCGGTTCGCCGCGCACATTGAACGACGTGTTCACCAACACCGCGCAACCCGTGGCCGCTTCCCAGCGCTCGAGCAGCTCGTCCAGCAGCGGGTTCTGCTCCCGCGTCACCGTTTGGACGCGCGCGGAGTAGTCCACATGGGTGACCGCCGGGAGGGTCGAACGGGCCTCCTTGAGCAGGGCCAAGCCCGTAACGCCGGGCGGGAGCGGCTGCCGTAATTCGGGGCGTACTGGCGCCACCAACAACATGTACGGCGAGTCGGCGGTTAGCTCGAAGTAGTCGGCCGCGCGTGCGCGGCGGACGACCGGCGCGAAGGGCCGAAAGGACTCCCGGAACTTGACCTTGAGGTTCATGGCCGATTGCATGCGCGGCGAGCGCGGATCGCCGAGGATCGACCGGTTACCCAAGGCACGCGGGCCGAACTCCATGCGGCCCTGGAACCAGCCCACGACCTTCTCGGCCGCGAGCAGCTCGACCGTGCGATCGAGGAGCTGGGCGCGGTCGAGGCGTTGGTAGACCGCCTGATGACCGCGCAGGGTCAGGGCGATTTCCTCGTCCGTGTACGCCGGCCCCAGCAACGCCGCCTGCATCGCGTCCCCGCCGTCGCTACCCGACGCCCCTCCGACCGCGCGCGTGCCGCCATAGTGGAGGTGCCAAGCGGCCAGGGCCGCGCCCAGCGCCCCGCCGGCATCGCTGGCCGCCGGCTGAATCCAGAGCCGCTCGCAGATGCCCGCGCGCAAAATACGGCCGTTGGCCACGCAGTTCAGTGCCACGCCCCCCGCCAGGCAAAGGTGCCTCAGACCGGTCGCCGCGCATGCGTGCCGCGCCAGCTTTAGGACCGCCTCTTCGGTCACCACCTGAATCGAGCGCGCCAGGTCCAAGTGCCGCGGCTCGAGCGGTCCTTCCGGCGCGCGCGGTGGCCCGCCGAACAGCGTGTGAAACCGCTCGTTGGTCATCGTTGTTCCTCGCAGGAAGTGGAAGTAATCGAGGTTCAACCAGAAAGACCCGTCCTCGTGCACTTGCAGCAGCTCGCGACGAATCGCCTCGGCGTACTTGGGCTCGCCGTAGGGGGCCAGTCCCATCAGTTTGTACTCGCCCGAGTTGATCCGAAAGCCGCAGTAGGCCGTGAAGGCCGAGTACAACAAACCCAACGAATGCGGAAAGCGGACTTCCTTGAGCGGCGCGATCTGGTTGCCTTCGCCGCGGCCAATCGCTGTGGTGGCCCACTCCCCCACGCCGTCGATGGTCAAGATCGCTGCTGCGCGGAACGGCGAGGGGTAAAACGCGCTCGCCGCATGCGCCTGGTGGTGCTCCGTAAAGAGCAGGGCGCAGTCCTCCCGCAACTCCGGCAACTCGCGGCGCAGCGTCTTGCGCAAATCCAGCTTCTCGGTCAGCCAACTCGGCACAATCCGGGGGAAGACCCCTAGACCCGCCGGCGCCACGGCCAAATAGCTCTCGAGCAAACGGGCAAATTTGAGGATCGGCTTGTCATAGAAGACCACCGCGTCAAGCTGCCGCAGCGTCAGCCCGGCCTGACGCAGGCAATAGGCGATGGCCTGCGCAGGGAACCGCTCGTCGTTCTTGCGCCGCGTGAACCGCTCCTCCTGCGCGGCCGCCAGAATCTCGCCGCCGCGTGTCAACGCCGCCGCCGCGTCGTGATAGTAAGCCGAGAGACCGAGAATGTAAGGGGCGGCAGGCACGGGTTACGGCCCCTCGGCCATCCGCCCTCCGCCTTTGGGCAACGCGGGCTGGTGGGCCGAGCTCACATGAACGGGTAGAGCGCCCAGGCGATGCCCGAGCTCGAGCTGAAGACCAGCAGCGCCCCCACCGCCACCAACACAATCACCAGCGGCACCAACCACCATTTCTTCTCCTGCCGGAGAAAGAGCAGGAACTCTTGGAGCAACGCCCACATGGGCTCGGCGATTAAGCGGGCGCGCCGCCGTTGGCCGCCAGTTCTGCGCGCACTTTCTCGAGCAGACGCAAGGTCGCCCGGATGCCGTCCGCCTCGCTCAGCCGGCTGCCTTCGTACTCGATGCCCACATAACCGCGGTAACCGGCGGCGAGCACCAGTTTGAGCATCCGGCGATAGTCCGTGTGGATTTCGTTGCCTTCGCTGTCGAAGTCGTGGCTCTTGGCGCTCACCGCTTTGGCAAAGGGCATCAGCTCCGCCACGCCCTGGTAGCGGTCGTACTCTTCCTGGTCGCGGATGCGGAAGTTGCCAAAGTCAGGCAGCGTGCCGCAGTTGGGGAGGTCCACCTGCTTCATGACCCCCGCCAGCCAGGCGCCGTTCGAGGAGAGGTGGCCGTGGTTCTCGACCAGGACGTTCAGGCCGTGCCGCGCCGCGTACTCGGCGAGCCGCCGCAACCCGTCGGCCGCACGCGCCATCTGCTCGTCGTAACTGCCCACGGCGTGCGTTTCCGCGTTGACGCGAATCGAGTGGCAGCCGAAGAACTTCGCCGCCTCGATCCACTTGTAGTGGTTCTCGACCGCCTGCTTCCGCTTGGCCTCGTCGGGTTCGCCTAACGCCCCCTCGCCGTCCACCATGATCAGCAGGATGCGCACCCCCTGATCCTTGGCGCGCTTGCGGAACTCGGTGAGGTGGCCGGTATCCTTGGCCTTGTCTTTGAAGAACTGGTTCACCAGTTCGATCGCGTCGAGGCCAAAGTCCGCCTTGGCCACGCGCGGGAAATCCAAGTGATCCAGCTTCCGGCTGAAGAGTGTGCGGTGCAACGACCATTCCGCCAGCGAGATCAGGAAGGGCTGGCGCCGCTCCGCCGCCCCGACGCGGCGAGAGCCGACGCCCACCAGGCCGAGGCCGGCGGTCGCCAGCGCGGTTTGTTTCATAAAAGTCCGGCGATCGCGACGAGGAAGCATCATAAAGGGGTTCGAATCGTGAAGTTGAGTTGTCCGCCAAAAAACGGGCTCGCCCGACCGGCGGCCTAGTGGGCCGGGGCGGGCGTGCCGCCGCCGGTCGTTTCGGGTTTCGCCGGCGGGTGGAAGCAGAGCATCAAGACCACTGCCGCCGCGAAAGAGATGAAGCAAGGCAAGAGGAACAACGACTTGTAGTCGGTGACGCCGTCGACCGTGTAGACCTTCTGCAGCAGCCACGGGCAGAGGGAGTTCGCCGCCAGGGCCCCCACGCCCAGGATCATCATGTTGAACAGGCCCTGGGCGCTGGCCCGCACGTCTTTCGGGAAGTAAGCGTCCACGAAAATGTACACGGTCGCGAAGAAGAACGCGTAACACACCCCGTGCACCAACTGGACCGCCACGATCAGCCAGGCTTGGTCGGGGAAATAGGCGTAGATGCCAAAGCGCAACGCGTGGCCCAGGATCCCCACCACCATCGTGACGCGCCAGCCAAGCTTCTTGAGGGTGATCCCCAGGATGACCATCGTGACGATCTCCGCCACTTGGCTGACGCTCATCACGGGCATGATCCAGTTGCCCGGGATCCCCACGGCGTCGCTCCCCAAGAACACCCCGGTCCAGTTGAAGTACGAATACAAAATGAACGCGTCCACGAACGTCACCACCCACAACACCATCATGAATGGGTGCCGCAACAACTTCACCGCCTCGAGCCACGCCAACCGCTCGACGGCGCCCTCGCCGGCCTTCTTCGGCGGCGTGTGGGGGAGCGTTAGGCTGTACCCCGCCAGCACCAACGACACCACCCCGGCCACAATGTACGTCCAGCGCGTCGCATCTTGCAGCGCCTGCCCCGTCAAGCCCGACCCCAGCACCGTCCCCAACCAGTCGATGAGCCCAGCCGGGTTCGCCGCTTGCACCTTGTCCCAATCCACCAAAATGAACGTAAACGGCCACGCGGCCAGGATCCAACCGATCGTCCCTCCCATCCGCACCAACCCGAACTCCTTCTGCGGATCCTTGAGGTTCGCGAAGGCGATCGAGTTGCAGATCGAAATGGTCGGCACGTAAAGGAGACAATGAACGAGCATGAGGAGGAAGAACGGCCAAAACGACCGCGTGAACCCCAGCGCGAGGATGGCTAGCCCGCCCACCAGATGACTGAACGCCAGGAACTTCTCCGCTGCAAAACTCCGGTCCGCAAACTGGTTGCTGAAGAACATCCCCACGATCGCCGCGATCGGGAAGGTGTTCAGCACCCACGCCTGTTCCCCCGGCGTAAAGCCTAGGCTCGGCAGATAACCGTAAATCAACGGCAGCCAGGCCCCCCAAATCACAAACTCCAGCACCATCATGAGGAAAAGCCGGATCCGGATGGACGTGTTCATGCGGCGGCAAACTAGGTAAACCCCCCGCCCTTGGCAAGTGCGGACAGCACCGACGCCAGCCGCCTACTCCCCCGACCCGGCCGCCATGGGAGGCGGTTGGTCATAGACCTTCCGCCCCTCCCGAATGGCCGTGCGACTCCGCTCCTCGAGCGCCCGGCGGGCGCCATAGAGCTGCTCACGCCATTGGTCGGTCGCACACGCCACAAAACCATCCTGGTCCGCCTCAGGCCGCTCGCGCAGCCGCTCGCGGCCGAGCTCGATCAAGGCAAGCGCCTCGCGGTAGCCTGGGGTGTCCGGGTCGCCGATCCCCAGCAAGCAAGGGCTGCGGTCGGGGCGGTCGAAGCTGACTTGCGGGCCGCGGTTGCCGTTCCACGACATCTGTTTCCGCAGCGCCACACCCGTCAACGCCTCGAGCCGGGCTAACTCAGCGCCGGTCAGCGGCGAGCGGCCCGCGGGGTTGGCCGGGTATGCACTCGCGTAGGAGGGGTAATACGGGGCGTTGAGATCGATCCAGGTCACCACCCGGTCGATTTCCTCAGCCGTAAGCTGGACCGCGTAGTGCTCCGGTCCAAGATACTCGACCAGGCGACTGCGGTGCGCCCCCCATGCGTACGCCGGCTGGGTCTGCGCCGGCCCCGCTCCCACCGCCGCAACGAGCTTCTTCCGCCAGAGCTCGTTGTAAGACGCGTTGAAAACCAGGTCCCGGTCCCCAGCCAAATTCACTTTGGTTTCCGCCTCGCGCCCGAAGTCGTGGCACCCAACGCAATGGCGGTCCCACACCGGCTGGACTTCCGCTAAGTAATTGAACAGGCGCGGCGGCCCGTGCCAGCCCTCGAGCCGAGTGGGTGGCCGCTCGAAGGCCAACGCCCGCAGCCCCTGCCCGACCGAAGGCGCCTGACGGCGGTGGTCGTGGCACCCGACACAACCCGCCCGTTCGCCCGCCTGCACCTGGGTGCCACTACGCATCGAGGCGACCATCCGACCCCGCTCGTCGAGGAGTTGGAAGTAGACAAACGTGTCGGCCGGCACCGCGAATGCGGCCGAGCCGTCCGCTTCGACCGGCACCGTGCCCAAAATGCGCTTGTTGTTGAAGTCGTGCCAGTTCATCGCCGGCGCCATCTGACCCTGGCCGTTCCACGCGGGTTCGGTCCAGTAGCGCTTCTCGGGCGACTCGATCACCCGCAACTCCTTGACGGTCCCGCGCGCTACCCCCCGCATCGGCGCCCCTTCATAGACGTCCGCGATGTAAAAAACGCCCTCGCCCTGGGCGAAATCGCGTCGGGTCGGCAGCAGCGGCGGCCGCGGCCGCGGTCCCAGGGGCATGGGATCGAAACATCCCGGCGGTTCCGCATGGACGAGAGTCTCGTGGCCAAAAAGGTCCAGTAGGTGAATCCCCATCGCTTCGCCCGAGCCCGTCATCCGCGCACACAAGAAGTGGCCCTCGTCCAGCGGATACGGATCTTCGTACTTAGGCTGCACGGACACGAACGCGTCGAACAGTTCCCAGCCCGTATCCTGCACCCGGTCGACCGCCTCCGCCGGCCAGGTCCGAACCACCGCCGCGCGGCCGTCCAGGCCCAAGCGCCGGTCGATCAGGGCCAGCGCCCCCCAGGGCCGGTCATGACACGAGCTAAAGACGCACAGGACCCGTTGCGTCCCGGGCACGGCCCGCCCCTCGAGGACGGCTCCCGGCGACGGCGTATTGTTGCCCCAGTACACCGCGGGTCCGGTGCCATCCGGGTTGACTGTCCAGAGCCCCTGCGCGTCGCCGAAGTTGCGGTCCACGTACTCCCAGCGGTCGTACAGCAGCCGGCCGTCCGGCAGCAAGGCCGCATGCCCCTCGAACAGGGTGCTCTTGCCGATCTGGTGGATGTTGGCTCCGTCAGCGTCCATCCGGTAGAGGTTCGCCATGATGTGACGATTGCACATGCAGTACTTCGGCTCGCGCGTGGACGAAAAGACGATGCCGCCATCCGGCAGATACACCGGATCGAAGTCGTCCACATCCTCCGCAAAGGTCAGCTGCCGTAAACCCGTGCCGTCCGCCCCGATCTCGTACAAGTGATAGCTGTCCCCCCAACCGCGCCGCATCGCAAACACCACCCTCTCACCGTCGAAATGGACGTCCGGATCGCGCACCACCCCCTCGGGCAACTCAATCAGTGTGCGCACACGGCCACCCGCACGAAGGTCGATGGCCTTGAGGGCCCCTCCACCCGTGAACTTGCCGTTGTTGTATTCGGTGCGTGCCTTGGGGAAAAACGTCGCCGTGTTGTGATGGTCCGGCGCGTACTGCCGCCGCACCACAAACAGAATCTCCTGTTGTTGAATCAGCGGGTTAGCCAGCAGCGCCGCGGTGGCCGCTGCATCCGACGCTCGATCCGGCGCTGGCTCCGCTGCCCAACCGGAAGCCAAACCGGCCAAGCCCAACCCCGCCAACGCGCCCGCGAGCGCCCGCACCCGCATTCCCCCCAGCGCGCCTCCGCCTCGGGCCAATCCTCGCGGTCCTGGCCAACCGGCCACGGTCACGTCAGGGGCCGTTGCGAAGTGGCGCGCTGCGGTCCGTGGTCTATTCACTGGGTCCATGCGCTCACTATGACCGGCACGCCCGCTCGCGTCCACTCACTTCCAGGCTCTGGGGCACATCCCAGCCGAGCCATCCCCGACCGGCCGGTGAGATCTCGACGATCGCCGGAGCACGATCGAGGTCCTGCTGGCGCTCCTCGACCTCGACGCGTTGCGCCGGAGCGGGCGGAGGCATCGTGGCGCTTGACGTTTTAGGGCGCGGGGCCACATTACTCGCCAGTCGCCGCGATGGACGACCCGTCGGCGGTAGGGCGCGCAGTCCGCTGCGCGCCGCGGCCTTTTGGGTCCTTTGCGGTTTTCGGCGCGCAGCGGACTGCGCGGCCTACCGGCAACTTGCCGTCGTTCCCGAGGTCGAGTTAGCCCGTACCTCGGAGGGCAGCCCGGCAGGTACGGCTTCGCCCCAAGACGATGGGAGCCGGAGCGGGTTCCAACCGGGCAACACCTTCAGGGTGCATCGTGGGGACGCGTGGCGGCGGTCGGCCGCCTGGACCCTGGGAAGACAGCGATCGAGTATGCAGCACATCCGCAACATTGCGATTATCGCACACGTAGACCATGGGAAGACGACCTTGGTCGACGGCTTGCTCAAGCAGTCGGGCACCTTCCGTGCCAACCAAGCCATCGCTCAGGAAGAGCGCATCATGGACTCGATGGACCTCGAGCGGGAGAAGGGCATCACCATCCGAGCCAAGAACGCCGCCTTCAAATACAAGAACTTCCACGTGAACATCGTGGACACGCCGGGCCATGCGGATTTCGGAGGCGAGGTCGAGCGCGCGATGAGCATGATCGACGGGGTGTTGCTGGTGGTCGACGCGGCGGAGGGACCTCAGGCGCAGACGCGGTTTGTGCTGCGCAAGGCGCTCGAGGCGGGCGCCAAGCCGATTGTCGTCATCAACAAGATCGACCGCGAGAATGCGGCGCCCAAACAGGTGCTCGACCAGGTGTTCGATCTGTTTCTCCAATTGCACGCGACAGACGAGCAACTGGATTTTCCGTTTGTCTACGCCAGCGCCAAGGAAGGCTACGCGAAGTACGAGCTCGATCATGTCAGCGGCACCATGGAGCCACTCTTCGAGACGATCGTGAAACGCGTGCCCCCGCCGCGGGCTTTTGCCAGCGAAGGCTTCCAATTGTTGGTGGCCAACCTGGACTACAGCGATTACCTCGGGCGAATCGCCTTTGGGAAGATCTACTCGGGAAAGATCATGCTGGGTCAACCGGCCGTCTGCGTTCATGGCGACGGTAGCCGCACCTCCGCCAAGGTGACCATGATCTACCACTTCGAGGGCCTCAAACGCATCGAGGTTACCGAAGCCCATGCGGGCGACATCGTGGGGGTGACCGGTTTCGAGGATGTGTTCATCGGGGAGACGCTGGTGGATGGCGCGGAGCGCGCCCCCTTACCTCACAAACCCATCGATCCGCCCACCATCCAAATGGAGTTTGCCGTGAACGACGGACCGCTCGCCGGCCAGGACGGTAAACTGGTCACCGCCCGACATCTCAAGGAGCGTCTGCTCAAGGAGACGCGAACCAACGTCGCCCTGCGGGTCGCGGACACCCCCGCTCCCAACATCTTCCTGGTGAGCGGCCGGGGCGAGATGCAGATCGCCATTCTGGTCGAGCAGATGCGCCGCGAAGGCCATGAAGTCCTGGTCTCCCGCCCGGAGGTGATCTACCGGAGAGGCGAGCAAGGCCAAGTCCTCGAACCGATCGAGCGGTTGTTTCTCGAGATCCCCAAGGACAACCTGGGGGCCATCCTCGAAGACCTGAGCCTGCGCAAAGCGGAGATCACCAACATGCAGCACCACGCCGATCAGGTGAGCCTCGAGGCGTTGATCCCCATGCGCGGTTTGATCGGGTTCGAGAGCGACCTGGTGAACGTCACCCGCGGTCTGGGAGTCATGAGCCACCTCTTCCACGAGTACGGACCGCACCGGGGCGAAATCCCCGCGCGCAAAAACGGGTCGCTGGTCAGCATCGAGGACGGCGTCGCCACGGCCTATGCGCTCAATGCGAACCAGGAGCGCGGCCGCTTGTTCGTCGAGCCCGGCGAGCGGGTGTATCGCGGGATGATCGTGGGTGAAAACGCCCGCGACAACGACATCCCGGTCAACCCCTGCAAGGCCAAGCACCTCACCAACATGCGCTCGCAAGGGGAAGGCAAAGGCATCCAGTTGGATGTGCCCCTGAAGATGTCGCTCGAGCGCGCCCTCGAGTACATCGGGCCCGACGAGTACGTCGAGGCCACGCCCAAGAACCTCCGGCTGCGCAAGAAGATTCTCGACGAAGTCCAACGCAAACGCGCCGCCCAGGCCCGCGCGCAAAAGGCCCTGGCCGAGTAGCCCAGGCTCACTCCCGCCACCTCGACCAACGCCGCCTTCGAGGTTCGACCCGCAAGGGGGTGCCGACCAACTCGTGGAGGCGGTGCTGGTTCTGCCCGACGGTTCGTTGCTGTTGGGCGGTTGGTTCACGCACCTGGGCGGGATCGAGGCGAACCGGTTGTGTCGCCTTACGACCAGTGGCTCCCTTGAGTTCGCGTTTGGGGCAGGGCTTAGCGCAGGCGGCGTCCAGGCTTTGGCCCGCCAGGCCGACGGCCGAATTCTGGTCGGAGGACCTTTCATCGAGATCGATTCACACCCGACTCAGTTGGTAGCCCGCTTGAACGCGGATGGGACGTTGGATCGCTCGTTTGCCCTCACGTCGGAGAAGGTGCGACAGACCGAGTCGTTCTTCGTTAGCGCCGTAATCGAGCAGCCCGGCTATGGCATTCTAGTCGGAGGGAGCTTTCGCGACCCCGCGGGACACAGGAACTCCCTTCTTCGCGTTCGCGAGCAGGGGGATTTGGACGAAGACTTCCTCCCTGGGTTCGAGCGCGGGGCTTGGTTGGGAGACCTCTTGCCGCTTTCCGATGGCCGAATCCTCGTCGGCGGGAGCTTCTCTTCGGTCGGCGGCCAGCCGGCGACTAGTATGGCCCGCCTGATGCCGGACGGGTCGCGGGATGGGGCATGGCTGCCGACCCTGACGTCGCGCTGGGCTGATCTCGAGCCCTCAGTTTCCAGACTCCTGCTTCAGCCCGATGGCCGTCTGGTGCTCGCGGGCGCCTTCGCCACGGTCGGAGGGGCGCCACAGCAGAGCGTCGGACGAGTGTTTCTAGAGGAGCCGTTTCCGGTGGGGCCGCGGATCCTGGAGCAACCCCGGCCGCAGTCCGTCAAAGCCGGGGCCGATGTAACGCTAGCGGGAAAGGTGGAAAGCTACCCGCCCCCACTTTTTCAGTGGCGTTTTGAGGATCGCGATCTGCCAGGCCAAACGAATCCTGTTCTGCTCCTGAGGAATGTGCTGCCTGAGAACGCCGGCCTTTATCAGTTGTCGGTCGTTGGCGATAGCGGGGCCACGAGCAGTGTCCCGGCGCGGGTGGACGTCCACCCTCGCCTGCGCTGGCCTGGGCAACCGGTGTTGGCGTTCGCGCCGGACGATTGGGCTTATGGCTCTGTCTATGCCGCGCACCAACAAGCCAACGGCAGAATCCTGGTGGGCAGCTACCGCGGTAGCGCGGCGTCATCAGCCGCGAGCTTTTGCCGCCTTCTCTCCGACGGTCGAAGAGACCCGTCTTTTGTTGTGAGTCTGGACCCAAACGCCATGGTCCAGACCGTGGCTTGCCTGCCGGACGGCCGGGTTGCCATAGGAGGTGAATTTCGCGAAGTGAACGGCGCCGTCCGGAGCGGGTGAGCGGTGTTGCACAACTCGGGTGCATTGGATGACGGCTTCAGCCTCACGGGCCTCGGGGTCACGAAAGTCGAGCAGTTGCTCGTCACCATCGATGGCCACCTCCTGATGCGGGGCTGGTTTTCGCTGGAGGAGAGTCGTGTCAAAGTCTCGCTGGTCAAGGTGGACGGCCGTGGGCAGCGGATATCCTCGTTCGAACGACCGCCTGGGGACGTCATCTGTGCGGCTGAACTTCCCGATGGCCGATTGGTGGTGGCGATCGCCAACCGCATCTGGCGGCTGCTTCCGAACGGGAGTCCGGACGCCACCTTCACGCCGGTGGCCCTCGAATCTCAAGGCCCACTTGCGATTCACTCGATCACGGCCTTGGCCAATGGGGACTCGTACGTTACGGGGCGTTTTGACAAGGTAGGAGGCCGTTCCGTGCTCCGCATCGCCCGACTGAAGATCGATGGCAGTGTGGACCCCACATTCGATCCGGGGTGGAGTGTCGCGGGCGGGCAATACACGGACATCCTCGACGTGCATGTTGAACCGGACGGCCGCCTGGTGATCGCTGGCGAGTTCGAGACCTACCGGGGCGTGGCCAGTCGGAACATCGCCCGCCTCCTGCCGGACGGCAGTCCGGATCCTACTTTCGATCCCGGCACCGGTTTCAACGGTCGGGTGACGATCGTCGAGGGCGGGCCAGATGGCGAGCTGCTTGCAGCGGGTTGGTTCACCGGATTGGATGGAGCCGCCCGACGCGAGCTCGCGAAGGTCCGCCTGGGCAATCCGCCTCCGACCCCGCCGCTTGTTATCTCTTTCCCCGTTTCGGCGGAGGTGTTTGCCGGTCGGCAAGTGGGCTTTCAGGTCGAGGCCAAGGCCTTTCCGCTGCCAGCGTATCAATGGTTCAAAGACGGTCATCCGATTCCCGCTGCCACCGGACCAGCTCTTCTGTTCGCCAACCCGGCGCCGCAGGATTCCGGTGATTATTCGGTACGCATCGAGAACGCTCTGAGCGCATTCACGTCGACTCCCGTTCGTCTGACGGTTTACCCAGCGCCGCTGTATCCGGGAGCTGTGGACCCGGCTTTCGGCCCGGCGCCGGGTTTGCCGTTCCCTGCCGCGGCCGCCAGCCAGCCTGATGGCAGGATTGTTGTCGCAGGAGTTCCTGGTAGTGGCATTGCTTCGATCGCCGTCGGGCGGTTTTACCCGGACGGTCGGCGGGATGACACCTTCGCGCCTGGAGCCGGGCCGGATCGTTGGGTCAACACGCTGGTGATTCAGCCCGATGGCCGGATCGTGTTGGGCGGGACGTTCACGTCGTACGATGGCACTCCGGCTGGCCGGATCGTCCGCCTCTTTGCGGACGGGAGCGTCGATGCTACCTTCCATACCGGTGAAGGCGCGAACAATGCGGTAGACGCTATCGGGTTGGACCGCGCTGGCCGGCTCGTAGTGGCCGGCTCCTTCAACCGCATCGGAAACCAGGTGCGGACGGGATTGGGGCGCTTGCAGCCAGACGGTCAGCTCGACTCCTTGAACGAAGACAGCTTGGTCGCCGGACAGATTTGGTCTGTGGCCGTGCAGCCCGACGATCGGATTCTCGTGCAAGGTGGCATCCTCTCCACCGGTCCACAGCGCACCTGGACCCTGGCACGATTAAACCCGGACGGAACGTTGGACTCGATTCGTCGGCAGTGGCTCGTCGCTCGTCCGGTTGCTCCTCCTCCAGGGCGAGCGCCTGTTCGCCGGCGGATGGGTTCAAGGCCTCCAAGGGGGGTGGCACAGCGACCTGGTCCCTCTCTACGCGGGGTGCTCACACGTCAACGCCCGCATCGAGCAAACCAGCCGTGCCGCGGAGTCGATTCGGGCCCGCGCCTGGCTGGCACCCGGTTTCCAGTACCTCTGGCAAACAACCTCTTCGTTCCCCTCGCCAGGCTGGGAGACCCTGGCGGTCTTCCACGGGGCTGCCGGTTGGGTCGAACTTGCCGATGCTCCGTCAGGTGCTTCCTCGCACCGTTTCTATCGCCTGCAGGTGAACCGCACACCATAGACTGAGGGCTACTAGCCACCGAGTTCGAGCGGCCGGCCCGGCGGTCCGGCCCTACCAGGTGGTTCATGCAGAGGCTTTATCGCCTTTCGGGTGTGGCCGTGACGGTCGCTTCGTCAGTTGGTTCTGCCCCCATGTTTCTGCCCCCCTCCCATGTTCCCTCGCAAAGTCTTGGACCGTCCATTGGGTTGCCCCCGAACGCGCGCTCCCGGAGTTGGCGGCCTGCGGACGGCCTCACCGCGGGTGGGCGACTTGTTCGTAATGCCGGCGCAGGGGATCGTCGCCAAAGTCGTTGGCGGAGTCGCGCCAAACCGTGTGAATGTGATTCGCGCCGTTCTGGGTGTTGTCGTACTCGAAGATGAAGGTCGGGCCTTGCACCCGGTAGTAGTGCCCCTGCCCCAGCTCGAACCCGCCCGCCCAAGCGAAGTAGAGCTGATCCCGCGCCACCGCCCGAATCCGCTCCCACTCCGACCGCACCAACTCCGGTCGGTGCCGCAACACATACTCCTCCATTAAAGCAACCAGCAACGCCTGCTGCCCAGCGGTCATCTGCGCCGCCGCCAACCCCGCCGGCTCGAGCCTCCCCGCCGCGCGGTTCGGCCCCGTGACGATGTCGCTCGGCGCCCGGTCGCTGAACACCGCCACCTGGCGCTGCCGGCTATCCAGGGACTTCACCAACTCCCGCGCCAGATCCTCCTCGCGCTGCAACACCCGCAGACCGGCGCGCGAACCGGCGCGCACCTCGCCCGGATTACTCCCCAGAAACGACGGTGTCACCGCCGCTGGCACGCCCGCAACCACTGTGAAGCTCAACGACAGGTGGTGGCCCTCGACCCGCCAACCCCACGTTCCCTTCGCCGACGGCACGCCGAAAACACTGAAATAGTACAGCTCCGGGTCGCGCACCGGCCCCCGCCCCTGCTCCAAGTCTTGCAGCACCGCTTCCAGACTCATAATGGTCGTGGCCTTGAGATAGCCGCGGTGGCTCAGCCCGCTCGCCAGCAACCCATGCGCGAGTTGCCGCTGCGCCGGACTCATCGCCTTCACCGGTAGGCCTCGGCGGTCGCGCGGCACGAAATGCCAATCCCGACGCGCCGGATCGCCCATGTCGAAGGTCGCCTGGGCCCGCTGCTCCACACTCAGCGACGCCACCAACCGCTGCGCCGCCTCCGCCAACTCCTCCCCCACCTCGTGCGCGCTCACGCCAACGCCGCCCCCCAAAACCGAAACCCAGAGCAAACCCCAAAGGATGCCCCATCGTCCGGCGCCGAGCCGCCCCCGGCCGCTCACACCGGCCACGTATTGACATTTGTGTTTCTGCATGCATCCATAAGTGATGCTATCGAATCCGAAATGGCAATCTGAAAACGTAAGGTGATCCCGCCGACCCCTCCGCCGGCGTGGGCCCGCGCCCTGCGCAGTTGAGCCTGGCCCATGCCAGACCGCCCCAACCTCAGACAACCCAAAGGCCTGCCGCCCCTCGCGGCGCGTCCCGTGACTTGCGCCCCGGACCCAAGCCCCGCTCGGCTGCGGCGTCCCAAGCCGATCGCCGCTCGTGCTTTCTCCTGGCTGGCCACGGCTGACGCCAGACGCGCCACGACGCTCGCCCGCAGGCCGGCGCCGCGCTCGCGGAGAGGCCCGAAAGGCCCGACCGCCTCCCCGCGAGCCTGGTCATCGATGCGCGCGACCTCGGCTCGATCGCTCTCAGACTCGCCCTTAGCGCAGCCCTGGGCAGCGCCAGGGCCGGCGCTGACGCGCCTGGGGGAGCGGTTCGGCCAGAGGTGTCCCCCCCCTGAAACTCGCGCCGCGCCTCGGCCCGGCCTGACTCTCTGGGCAGCCCTGCTGAGCGGTGGGCGCGAATTATGGACGCACAAGCTGCGCTCGCTCCTCACCCTGACGGGGGTGATTTGCGGCGTGGTGAGCTTGGTGACCACGCTGGCGATCGCTCGGGGCAACGAGCGGGCCATGCTCGAGGCCTTGCGCGCGATTGGCGGCGTGCAGAAGGTGGATGTCTACGAGACCGATGTGCCGAGCTATCAAAGTCACCTCGCCCAACAGGCCGTCGGCTTGACCATCCGCGACGTCGAAGCCCTCGAGCGTTCCGCCCCACTCCTCGAGTCGGTGGCCGCCGAACTGCGGCTCCCGGACATCGTCGTCAGTCGCCAGACCCAGCACTTCATCCCCTGGAGCTTCCTCGGCACCACTCCCAACGCCCTCGCCCTGAACAACCACCAACTCGCCCACGGCCGCATGTTCAACGAACTCGACGACGAAACCGCGCGCAGCGTTTGCGTGATCGGCACGGCCGTCCGCGACGCCCTGTTCGGCGCACCCCAGGAAGTCGGCGCCGACCTCGTCCCCCTCGGGCAGATCATCCTCGTCAACCAACAGCCGTTCACCGTCATCGGCATGTTCGCCCACTACGAAAGCGAGCGCGACCGGCGTCGGCGCGAACTGGCCGGGCAGCGCGGCGACCTCGGCGAGGCGGGGCCGACACGCCGTCGCGGCTCCGGCCGCAATGAACGGCATATCTTCGACAACAAGAACGCCACCATCTACGTGCCGCTTCGGACGGCCTGGATGAAACTGCGCCCGGTCTACGACCCGACCCATTGCCGCCCCCTCCAACCCACCAGCATCTCCCTGCGCGTGCGCGACCTTGCCCACTTCGACCAAGGCCTGCAGCAGGCCAAGAACGTCCTCATGCAAACTCATCGGGGCATCGAGGACTTTTACTTCTTCACGGAAGAGAACTGGCAGGCGCGGGTTGCGGAAGCCACGCAGAACGCCCGGCTGACCGGCGGGGTGCTGGCAGCGATTAGTCTCATCATCGGCGCCATTGTGATCGCCAACATTATGCTCGCCAGCCTTAACGAGCGCATCCGCGAGATCGGCCTCCGCCAAGCCTTGGGCGCCTCCCGCACCGACATCTTCCGCCAGATTCTGGTTGAAGGCACCGCCCTGGCCCTAGCGGGCGGCCTGCTCGGGCTCCTCGCCGCCGTTGCGGTCATCCACGCCTTCACCCTCCTCGACCCTACGAGCATCCCGCCCCTCCTCACCCAAGAGGCCGTCGCTCTCGCCCTCGCCGCGAGCGGCGCAGTCGGGATCCTCGCCAGCCTCTACCCGGCGCTCAAAGCCGCCCGCCTATCCCCCGTGCGAGCCTTGCGTGCCGCCTCCTGAGGTCAGCCACCCAATCCGATCCGCCTCCGAGCCCCCTTCGCTCGCACCCCCAACACCCCCCTTCAGCGCGTCCGACCCACCAGGCGACCCGGATTCCCAGCCACCACCGCGTAGGGCGGCACCGGGAAATCCACAAAGGCTGCCGCTCCCACGATGGCGCCTTCTCCGATCGTCGCCCCGGACAACAGAATCGCCCGCGCACCAATCCAAGCGTTTTCCCCAATCACAATCTCGCTCGGGCCGCCGCCCACGGGCACCGGCCCCCCTGGCTCCGCCAACGGCTGGGCCGCGAAGCGGTCCGCGATGATGACTTCGTGCGCGATGAAGGTGTAGTCCCGGATGACCACCCGGCTGTTGGTGCAAATGATCGCCCCGACCAACGTGCAATAGTCGCCAATCTCGACTTCGCCATCGGGACCGAGCTCGAAGAAGGTGCCGTGGTAGATGCCGCTGTCCCGGCCTACCCGCACGCCGTGGGGTTTCCGGCTTCGATAATGCAGGCAGGCGAACGAACTGTACCACCAACTCCTCTCCCCAATGGTGACGTTGGCCGGTAGGGGCCGCGGAAACCAATCGTGCTCGAGTGACATGCCCTCGCTCATCGTGCCCAGTCAACTCCCCTAACGGACAGGAGCCCGCTCCACACGCCAAACGACCCCAACGACTTCGACCTGGGCACGCACCGTTTCAACTCCGCCTCCTCTTCCCTGATCGAAGCTCGAGGAACTCGACGGCCCGGGCCGGGTTCCCCAGCACCGCGCCTTCGGCTAGGACGCTTCGCGTCACCACGGCGCCCGGGCCAATCCGCGCTCCTCGGCCAATGTGGACGCCCTTGAGGAGGATCGCGCCGATGCCCACCCAAACGTCGTCCTCAATCACCACCGGTCGCGCCTCCAGAACCGGGCGCCGACTCCGGTCGCCCTGCGGGGCATTGGCCATCGCGTCCGCCTTGCGCACGTCCGGATCGCGCGGGTGAAAATCGCAGTCCGCAATCGTGACGTTGTAGGACACGATCACCCGCTTCCCGATGCGGATGCGCTCGGCGCACATGAACACCGCGCCCACGAGCGTCGAGTCGTCGCCAACCTCGACCAGGCCGGTCGGCTCGACGTTGAACTCCGTCCACGTGTAAACCTTCACGCGGTCGCCGAGCGCCAAGCCTGGATTCCGCCGGCTGCGGAAACGTTTGAAGCTTTCCTTGCGCTCTAGGAAACAGCCGGCCCCCACCCGGATGTTGGTTGGCAACCCGGCAGGGTCCCAACCGCCCACGATGTCGTTCAGTTCGTCTGCGTTCATGCGCCCCCAATCTACAATCCTATGCCTCGCAGGAGGTCACCCAGCACACGGTCCGAGTCAAAGTGCGCCCGCGCCATCTGCCGCGCGCCCTGTTGGTGCCGCGCGTAATCGGCCTCCACCGCCTCGATCCCACGCACTGCTCCGTCCAGGTCGGCGAAAGCGAACAGTCCTTCGCCGGTGGGGATGAAGTCGGAAAACCCAGTATCCTGCACCACCACCGGTCGCCCTGCGGCCAAGTAGCACACCGACCGACAACTGAACCAGCCGCTGCGCGTAGCCACATACACGTTCTTCGCCACACTGAACTCGCCGCGCGACCGCTGAACGTAATGCCGATAATCCTCCAGGGTCCCCGATACGCCCTGCGCCTCCACCACCGACCAACCCAAACCGCGCCAGGCCTCGACCGGCGCCGCCGCACCCCCCACCGCTAACTCGAATCTCGCAGGCACGCGCCGGGGCAACTCCTGTACCTTGCCGAACTCCATCTCTTTGGTGCCGTACGTGACGCTCTGGTGGCGAATCGTCTCCGCGAAATTCTTCCACGTCAGGACCGTTGACCACTGTTCCCCAGGCGGTTCGGCCTGCCAAAGGTCGAGCACCGCCGGTGGCCGAGTCGGTTGCCACCGCAGTCCCATGTCCGGCAACACACAGTCCGGTTCGCCCAGACGCTCCGCATACGTGAAAAAGTAATCATGCGCCCGGTAACCGTTCGAGCCCTGCCAACCAGGTTGCGCATCCCAGCGCGGAAAATTTCGAAAGTGATTCCAGCCCGGGTCCGTGTCGATCAACACCTTCCGCCGGCACGGCATATACTCCTCGCGCAGCAGCGTGCCGCCCGAGACATTGAGGAAGACATCCGCACACGCCACCACCTTCGCCAACTCCGCCCGGGACACCCCAAACGATTGCCCATCCATGCAGCGGAAATGCCACCGCCGCCCTAACGTTGGCGAGAGCCGCGCGAGCGACGCGCCTAAGAACTCGACCCCGTATCGACCGTCCTCACCATACTCGCCGCGCCTCGGATCGTACGTCTGCCAACCTGTGTCTTCGAGGTAGTACACCTCGTACCCCAACCGCTCCAAGCCCAGCGCATATTGCGCATAATCCCACAGGACCCCGCCCACAGGGTAGCTGGCAATCATACCGGTGACGATCGCTTTCATCGTCGTCTGTGAGGCTCCAACTGCGCCGCGAGAAGGGAACGCAGCCGGGTCGCCACCGCGCGGTTCTGCGCGCGCGCTCTCTCGACGAATGCCACCGGTACTTCCTGTTCGGCCAAGCGCTCGAGGCGCTCCGGCAACCGCCCCACCGCGTCGAGGTCGACCACCCAGTCGCTGAGCCCAGCCGCAGCCATGAACGACTCGACCTTTCTATCCCCGGAGACCACCAGCACCCTTCGGCCCGTTGCTAACGCCAGGATGCACCCGTGCAGCCGCGAGGTGAGCACCAGGTCCGCGGCGGCATAGAGCTGGACGATCCGCTGCAGGGCCAACGTCTGGCCGGCGGGCAACAAGTTGTTCGTCTGGCTGTATACGCGACCGGTTCGTTCCGAAAAAGCTCGGCCCACGCGCACCATCTCCTCATAAACCTCCACCCCCACGTTGTCGAGATGGTCAACGTGCAGCAACCGTCCACGATCCGTCGGTGGCGCCGTGACCACGGAGATCAGCGCCGGGCAGGGCACCGGCTCAGCTAAGCCCGGCCGAGCAAGGTATTGCCGCGTCAACTCGTCCCGCACCACGCACAGCCGCGCGCGATCCACCATCGCCCCCAACAAAGGCAGCGGCAGCCGCGTGGCCTCGCGTTTCATGTCGCAACAACCCGCGCCCCAGATCGCAAAGGGCACCCGCTCGGCCATCGGGCGAAAGCCCTCCCAAAACGGGACAAAATAATCCATGAACAACCCGCCTCCGCCAATCACGATGAAATCCCGGTCCGTTGCGGTCTCGAGTGCGGCGAGGGTTTCGGGCACGAAAGGCGTGTCGCACAGGAGTTCGGTCACCCGCCACGGCGCTAACAGCGCCTGGATGCCCCGCGCCGACAGCCAGTCGCCTGCGTTCGATCGGTTGGCGAAGATGTGGTAAATCACAGGCGCAAGATCGAGAAGACCTCGGCGTAATTGCCCCCCGGCCAACTGTGCATCTCCCCACGGTACCGGTTCAACCCGAGTGCAGCTTGGTCGAACGCCACCACCGCGCACTGGCTGCGATAGGCCCGAATCGCCGCCCGCTTCCGATCCACAAACGCGGAAATGTCCACAATCTCGTCCAGCCGCTGCAGCGGCGTCCAAACCTCGAACATCCGTATCGCCGGGCGAATCATCGACGCACCCTCGCCCGCCAAGGCGGCGCGCAGCAACCGCACCGTCGCCCGATGATCGGGATGCTGCTCCCGCGGGTGCGGCAGGTAAATCACCGCCGGCCGCCGCCTCCGCAGCCGCCCCTCGAGCCGCCGCGTCAGCGCCGCCGTCGGCGCCAACCCGCCATCCGGCTCACCCCAAAACTCGACCCGGCCAATGCCCAACACCGCCGCCGCGCGGCGCGCCTCCCCCTCGCGGAGCTGCCGCGTGCGCGCGGGCGATTGGCCGTGCCCGCCACGTTCGCCCGAGGTCAGAAACACCACCTCCACCACGTCCCCCTCGACCACGTGCTTGCGCAACGTCCCACCGCAGCCGATGGCCTCGTCGTCCGGATGGGGGCTCAGCACCAAGACCCTTTTCATGACGTGATGGGCTGGGCGCCCCGCGCCTCTGGCAACGACTCGGGCGGATAGAGTCCCCAAGTCCGCACCGTCGCCACACGGCTCGCAAACCGGCGCTTGAACGGTTCGTCGCCCAATCCGAAGTCGAACGTGTGCGCGCCCTCGGCCAGCGCCGCCAGCAACAACTGCCGCAGCAGCACCGCCCCGGGCGACCGCTGCGCCCATTCGATGTCGAAGGTCGGCTTGTACCACAGGTAACTCCCCTGGTAACAGAAGCCATAGTGGAACGCGATCGGGCGACCCTCCCACAGCACGCGCGTGAAGCGGAGCCATCCTTCCGCCCCCGCCAACTCGGTCAGGCGCCGATAAAACCGCCGTTGCGCCTCGTCCGTGAACAGACTCGGGTACGGTGTCCCCGCCCATCGCGCCAGATGCTGGGCGAAGAAATCCTCCAGATGCGGCCCGATTGCCGCCGCATCCCGCATCTGCTCGACCGTCAACTCCCCAGCCCGCCGAAACCAACGCTCGCGCCGCACCAAGTTGTCCTTCTCTGCAGCCGTCCGGGCCGCACCGGGGTCCTTGGCCAAGTCCAGCGCCGGCGCCGGCAACTCGCCTTCATCGAACAACACCAGCCCGAGCCGGCCAGCCACCTCGCCCAGCAACCTCCCCGTCGGTGACCCTACTGGCACATGGTAGAAGCGGAACCCGAGGAACCCAGGCACCGCCGCCCGCGCCCGATCGAGCAACGCCGCCAGCGTTCCCGCACCGCCCACATCCCCCACGAAATCGAGGTAGTCCGATCCACCCGAGCCGGTGAAGAAGATCATGCCGCCATCGCAGAACAACGGCGCGACCCCGTCGAGTTCGCCGTCGCGCTCCGCCGCCACCCAGAGCAGGTCTCCCCGACCGAAACACTCCCACCAGGCGGTCTGCCAGGCCAACGTCAGAAAGACCGTCTCCGTCGGTCCGGCGGGCAGCAAACGCTGCCACCGCGACCGCGTCAACCGCGCGTCGCTAATCCCAGTCAGCATCGTGGTCAGGGCTAAGTCGTCCATGGTGCCGGCTCAGGCGCTCGTCGCGGCGGTTCGCGCCGCCACGGTGGTGAAGAAGGCCTCGATCCGCTGCAAGCAGCGCGAGCGCTCCGCTTCCTCGGACACGAACCGACGCGCGCGTCGGCCCATCTCTTCGCGCCGACCGGGGTCGCCCAACAAGGACCGCAGGGCCGCCGTCAACGCCGGCACGTCCCGCGGAGCCACAAGCAACCCATTCTCGCCGTGCTGAATCACTTCCGCCGCGCCGCTCCCCGCGCAGGCAATCACCGGCAGACCGCAGGCCATCGCCTCGAGATAGACGAACCCAGGCCCCCCCTCGTAAACCGACGGTGCCGCGAACACATGAGCCTGGGTCAGTTGCTCGGGCAACTCCTCCCTCGAGACATACCCGACCAACTCGAGTATGCCCTCGACCCCAAGTCGGCTCGCCTCAGAACGCAGCTCCTCGACCACCTTGGGTTCGCCTCGGCCGAGAATCCTCAGGTGCAGCCCCGGAATCTCGCCCGCCAACGCCGCACTGGCGGCCAGCAAGTCGAAAACCCCCTTGTTCCGCGCCACCCGCCCCACGAAGGCAATCGTTGGCCGGCGCGACGGGCGTCCTCGCCCCGGCGCGAAGTGCACCGTGTCGATCCCGGTATGGATGACGGGCGTGCGCTCCGCGTCGAGCCCGTAATGCTTGGCGCACCAGTCCACCGAGCAGCGGCTCGAGGAATACACCGCGTCGGCCAACCGGAGGCAAGTCGACTCGATGAACGTCCCCACGCGATAAAACTCCGAGTCCAAAGCCGGCCAATGCAGGGCGTGGGCGAACATGACCAATGGACCGTGCAAATGGATCGCCACCGGGACGCGATGCCACCTCGTCCGGTTCAGCAAAAACGCGTAGGCCTCGCCTCCCCACTCCGGAAAATCGATCAGCTCCAGCTTCACCCGCGCCGCCAACTCGCTCGCCGCCGCAGCCACCTCGACACTGTAACTGAGCCAATCGACCAACTCGGTGTGAACCGGGAAACGGTCCGCCGGCGCGGGAAGGCGGAGGACTTGCACGCGGCCGGTTTGGGTCTCGGTTCGTCGGCCGCAGGGTGAGCGCGACAGGACGTAGACCTCGTGACCCATGGCCGCCAACCCATGCGCCTTAAGGTAAGTCTGCGTGCCAATCCCGCCTTTGGCCGTCTCGGGCGGGTACTCCTGCGAGACGAGGCAGATCCTCATGTCGCACCCCCTTCGCACTGGAGGGCGCTCAGCCGGCGGTAGACGCCGCTGCGCGCCAGCAACTCATCGTGCGTACCCCCCTCGCAGATCCGCCCCCCTTCTAGCACGCAAACCCGCGTCGCCCGCCGCACCGTCGACCACCGGTGCGCGATCAGAATCGTCGTTCGCCCCTCCATCAAGCGGTACATGCCCTCGAGCAAGACCGACTCGGTCTCGCCATCCAGAGCCGAGGTCGGTTCGTCCAGAATCAGCACCGGCGCGTCTTTCAGGAGCGCCCGGGCGATGGCCAATCGTTGGCGTTGACCGCCCGATAGAGTGGCGCCGCGCTCGCCGATGACGGTGTCGTACCCTTGCGGCAGTTGGCGGATGAACTCGTCAGCCTGGGCCGCCACAGCGGCACGGACCACCTCGTCGCGGCTCGCGGCGGGTCGAGCGTAGGCGATGTTCTCCGCCACGCTCAGCGGCAGCAGAAAGGGGTCCTGGAGGACCGTCGAGATCTGGCGGCGCAGACTGGCCAGGGTCAACTCGCGCAGATCGACCCCGTCCAACGCGATGTGACCCTCCCACGGATCGTAGAGCCGCGGGATCAACGCGAGAACAGTACTCTTGCCGGCGCCGCTGGCGCCCACCAGCGCGATCGTCTCACCGGGCCGACCCTCGAGGTCGAGATCGCGCAAAACCGGCCGCCCCGGCTCGTAGCCGAAGGTGACACCCTCGAATCGGATGTGCCCAGCACCCATCCCGTGCCGAGCGGCGCCCGCCCAAACCCGGGCTCCGGGCCGCTCCGTCACCTCCGGGGCGCGGTCGAATACCTCGAAGACACGCTTGGCCCCGGCGGCGGCCGAGGCGAGGTTCGTCGACAGATAGGCCAGCGTCTCGAGCGGCGCATAGAGCGAAGCCACGTAACTCAGAACAACCACCAGGCCGCCCACGGTCAGGTCACCCGAAAGCACGCGAAATCCCCCAAAGGCAAGCACCGCAGCCGTGCCAAGTGCACTCACCGTGCCAGTGCCCACCTTGAACTGGAGCTGCGAAGAAGTGAGGCGAAGGTAGGCGGAGTCGCTGTCGCGCCAGGCCCCATCCAAGCGCCGTTGTTCGCGGTCTTCCTGGGCGAAGGCGCGCACGAGGGGGAGCGCGGTCAGGGTCTGTTCGGCCCTGGCCATGGCGACGCCCTGACAGGCGTAATAGGCGTAGCTGCGTCCGTTCATGGGACCGGCGAAAAACCAGATGCACACACCCAGCAACGGCGCCACCCCCAGCGCGATCATGGCCAGAGCGGCGTCGAGGTTCCACATCACCCCTAGCATGCTCGCCAAGGTCACCAGCGACGTCACCAGGGGCAACCCAGCCTCGACGACCAGTTCGCGGACGCAACCCGTGTCACTCGTGACCCGCTTGACCAAGTCGCCTGTCGGTTGCCGGCCGTGAAACCGCAGCGACATCCGTTGCAGATGGCGAAACACATCCGCGCTCAAGGCGTAGACCATGCGCGCGCCCGCCCCAACCTGGAGGTACTGCTGAACCATCTTGCCCAACCAACCGACCAGAAACAGAACGATCGTGCCCAAGGTCAACCACGCCAACAAACCAGGCCTGGACGCCCCGCCAGGTAACGACTCGAGCCAACCCGCCGGCGCCGGCAACGCCTCGCCCTCGAGCACGTTGTCAATGATCAGCTTTAACGGCCAAGGCCGCAGCACGTCCATCGCTACCGTCAGCACGATGCACCCCAGAATGAGCAGCAGGCTGCGCCACTGGCCCAGGCCGTACCGCCCCAGTCGCATCCACCAGACGTCCACACCCATGCCGGTAGGGCCCGCGATCCCCGGCGTGCCGACGGCGCCCAAGTCCGAGGGACCAGTCGCTCCACCGGCCACATCGGCCCCCGTGCCCGGCAACATCCCTTCGGCGGATCGACGATTCATGCCGCCACCTCCGCGGGGAGTTGGGATCGGCTTTCCTGCAATCCCATCGAGCGCGCGTAGGTCCCCCCCCGCGCCAGCAACTGCGCCGGCGTCCCCTCCTCGACCACCCGCCCCTGCTCGAGCACCAGCACGCGATCGGCCTGGCGCACCGTCGAGTGCCGGTGCGCGATGATCAACGTGGTTCGACCCGCCCTCAACACCTCGACCGCCTCCAGGATTGGGGCCTCGCTCCAACCGTCGAGGGCCGAGGTGGGTTCGTCCAGGATGAGCACCGCCGCGTCCTTCAACATCGCGCGGGCAATCGCGATGCGCTGCCGTTCGCCACCCGACAAGGTGGCGCCTCGCTCGCCCAGGACCGTGTCGTAACCCTCCGGCAGCCGCCGAATGAACTCGTCCGCATTCGCCGCGCGCGCCACCGCCACAACCTCCTCGCGGGTCGCCTCCGGCCGGCCGTAGGCGATGTTCTCCGCCACACTGAGCGGGAGAAGGAACGATTCCTGGAAGACCAAGGCGATCTGCGCCCGCAACTCCGCCAATCGCACGTCGCGCAGATCGTGCCCGTCCAGCGTGATCCGCCCCGACCACGGGTCGTAAAACCTTGCGACCAACGAGGCCAACGTGCTCTTGCCGGCACCCGTGGCACCCACCAATGCAACCGTTTCGCCCGGCCGCACCTCGAACGTTACGCTCTCGACCGCCGGCCGGCCCGGCACGTAACCGAAGGTGACCTGCTCGAAGCGGATTGCGCCCCTAGGGCCAGCGGCCGATGCCACTCGCGCGATCGCCCCAGTCCGCTCCACCACCTCGTCCTCGCCGCTGCGGAGGACCTCGAGGACGCGATCGATGCTGGCCTCGACCGGTTTAAGCGCCCCGTAAAGCTTGATCAACCCCTCCGCCGCTCCCTGCAACGTCCGCAGGTAGGCCAAGAACACCATGAAACCGCCAATCGTCAGCGCGCCCGCCAGCACCTGTCGCCCACCCACATAGACAATCAGCGCCGTCCCCGACACCGCGATCAAACCCGTGACCAGCGTGTAGTGGCTGGTGACCAGGGCGCCGCGCTGCGAGACCGCCACCGAGTCGGCCGCCAGCGCGTGGAACCGGTCCCAGTTCCGATGTTCCGTGGCGAACGCCTGGACGACCGGGATCGAGGAGAGCGTCTGGTGAACGAAGCTGACCAACCGCGCTCGAGCCTCGCGGGCCAGTCGAGCTCGCCGCTTCAGCGGGTTGCCGAACTTGACAGTAGCCCAGGCCATCAACGGTGCCGTCAGCAGAGAATAAACGGCCAACTCGGCGTTCAGTTGCCACGCCACCACACCGAGCGCGCCCAGCATGATCAACTGCTGTGCAGGAGAGATCAGGAGACCGTCGGTCATCTGGTACACGCACCAGGTGTCGCTCGTGAGCCGGTCGAGCGAATCGCCAACCGGCTGCTGCTGATGATAGCGGAACGAACGGCGTTGCAGGCGGCCGAAGACGTCCCCGGCCAACTCGCGTACCATGCGCTGGCCGGCAACCGCCCAGGACCACGTCAACCCGACGTCCAGGAGACTGTTGAGGGCGAAGATGCCGAGACTCGCCGCTCCCGCGCCCACAATCAGCACCACCGGACCGACCTCGATTCCGAACCTGGCCAACGCGCCGCCTACGGCGTCAGGCACCGGAATACCGCTCAAGGCGTAGTCGACCAGCACCTTCATCGGCCAAGGCTGGAGTGCAACCGCCAACGAGCTGAGCAACGTCAGCACGCCGATCGTCAGCAGCCGCCGCCACTGCCGGAACGCATATGGCGCTAACGAACGATAGGCCGCCACACTCATCGCGGACGCCCATCGTCATGTGGGCTTTGCCCCCCCTCGCCAACCGCCGCACCACCGCCGACCACCCTGTCCGTGCCGACACCTTGGTCATCGGGATCGTTGCCGCGCCGGATCGCCTGCCGGACTTCCGCCAGACCCGACATCGCCTCGAAGAGGACCCGCGCACAGGCCAGGCCCACAACCGCGGCCAGAACGGCGCTCGCCCCCCACCCGCCATCCCACGCCGCCACCACCGCCAGCAGCGCCAGCCATCCCACCGCCGCCAAGGGCAAGCCTGCGTACTTGGGCCAGAGCCGGAAGCGGAACATCTGTCGCCCCCCGCCGTGCTCCTCGACCGCCATCCGCAACCGCACGGTCGAGAGCAAACCGCCGCGCAACTCGAGATCCCAATCGTCATACGGCCCGCCCGCTTGCACCACGCCGCCCCCGGCGCGGAGCTGAGCCGACACCCGCTCCAGGCGCCGCGCCGGTTCCTGCCACCGTTCACACCAACTCGCCTCGTGCCGAGCGCACGGCCAGGACAGCCGCCACGGTAGCCGCGTTCGCCACGGCAACAGACCCTCGCGGAGCCGGCCGACCAACCTCGCCAGCGGTTGAAGGAGGTGCAGAAACGCCGTTAGGAGACGCAACGCCATCAGCTTCATCCCGCGCACGCGTTGATACGGAAACACGGCATCCACCGCACTCAAACATGCATGCCCCAGACTGGTCGCCACCACCAACAACAAGATCGGCCCCGCCCATAGCAGCCGTGGCCAAATCGCCCCCAACCCCGTCAACAGCCCGAGCCCGCTCGCCACCAGAAACCACTCCGGCAAGGTCGGCCAAACCTGCACCAGGCGAGGCGAGTTCCGCTCGAGCGTCTGGAAGGGCGCACTGCCCCAAACGCCTTGGTACACCCGGTCCGGACTTCCCAACAGATGCGTCAGGCCCCGCCCGTAAATGCGGCCGCGCCATTTCGCATGACCCAGCACGTTGTATTGCTCGGGCCATTTGCGCTCGAGCAGCGCCTCCGCCTGACCGTACCCCCGCTGCTGCCGCCAGTAGCCCTTCACCGAGTTGCGGCAATGATGCCAAACCATCGCGCCCGGACTGTACCCGATCCGCCCGCCGTGCTCCTGCAGCCGCCAGCAAACGTCCACATCGTCCCCAGCCGTGCGAAACCGCGCATCGAACCCGCCCACCGCCTCGAGCTCGGCTTTGCGAAACGCCATGTTGCAGCCTGGAATATGCTCCGCCACTCGATCGGATAACAACACATGCACCGGTCCACCCGGCGAATTGTCCACACACTGCGCCACCACCCCCGAGCCCGGCGGCAAGATGTTCGGCCCCCCCACCGCCGCGTAGTCTCCCGCGGCAAACGTCGCCGCCAAAAACGTTAGCCAATCCGGATCGGGCCACGCGTCGTCGTCCAAATACGCCACCAACTCCCCGCCCGCCGCCGCAAGACCCGTGTTGCGCGCGCTGCTCAAACCCCGGTTCTCGGTGCGGATCACGCGAAAACCGAACTCGCCAGCCAACGCCGCCGTCCGGTCCGTCGATCCATCGTCGACCACAATGACCTCGAAGTTCGAGTAGGCGAGGGCGCGCAGCCCTTGACAGCATTGCCGAATCGTCCGCGCCCCGTTCCGCGAACAAACCACCACCGATACCCTCGGCCAACTCCCGCCCCCCTTAAACGGCACCTGCTCGATTGCCGTCCGCACCGCCTCCCAGGCCTGCTTCGGTGTCCGATCCCGCCGTACCAAACCGAAATCCCAATCCTCGATGTCCGCCCCGCCGCGATGCCACTCGTCGGTCCAGGCAAAGACAAAGCAGCCCGCACCCGCCTGCTCGAAGACGGTCCGGATCTGCCAGTCCAGCGACCGGGCCTGCGCCGCTTCGCCGTGCCGGCGGCTGTCCAACCCCAACTCGGTCAACAAGAGAGGCCGGTCACCGGCCAGGTTCTGCAGCCGCGCCAGGTACGACTCGAGCCGCTCCCGCCGTTCGAGGTACACGTTGAAACAGACCACCTCCAGAAACGGCAGTTCGAGATATTCGGTCGATGGATAATTCACATACGTCACCCACGCCTCCGGGTCCTCTTCCTTCGCCGCCAGGTAAAGCTGGCCCAGGAACCGCTCGATCGGGCGCCGGCCGTGCCACCGCACGATCGAGGCCGGAATCTCGTTGCCCACCGCATAACCTAAAACCGCCGGATGCCCCGCACACGCGCGCACCCCGCGGCGAGCCTGCGCCACGATCGTCCGAGCTCGCGCCCGACTGTCTAGGAACGTGATGTGCTGTTCCCAAGGCAATCCCACCAACACCCGTAAGCCATGCTCCTGCGCCACGTCCAACAGCCACCGCGGCGGCACACTGTACACCCGGACGCAGTTCAAACCCGTCGCCGCCATAGCCGCAAAATCCGCCCCTACCCGCTGCGGATCGTTGAACTCCTGACCGGCAGCATCCGGCCGAAAGGTCCCGTACGTGACGCCCTTGGCGTAGAACTTCGCGCCGTCGGCCCACAGGAATTTCCCCCGGGCCTGCACACGGCTCCGGCAAATCGGACGGACGTGGCCCGCCGCGCGCTGCCCCTCATCTGCTTCCGCTAATGGGCGATCCGCCAAGGCCCAACGACGGCTTCTCCAACGCTCGGCGTCAGGTTGCTTCCGGTCACATGGGCGATCTACGAGTCTGGTGTCCGAGCTCATCTTGCGGCGCATTCCACGGGAGCAGGCTAGATCCGATGGCATGGCAGGCTGTCCCCACACCTTAGCCCAACGCAACACGCCTAGCGTCGCGACCACCGTCCGCGGGGAGAAGCAGCCAGTCTCTTGCCATCAAGACGGCGACTGGATACCACAAGGGATCTTTCTATGCAAGCCTCAGATGCAATGACCCTCTACCTCCCTAACACACGGGCCGACCTTCCTTGCCGGTTGCCCAACCAGCACCCCTCAGTCGTCGCTCATCCGGGTCCAGTCCTGATCCACGTCTGTCACTCGGTGACCACTGATCTGTCGAAGACGAGAACCGCTCCGCCCTCCAATATGGTGACCGATGACGAGCAACCCTGGAGGGGCGAGTTCCACGAGCCCCCGATCCCAAACCCGAACCCGGCCAACCAAGGCGTCGCGGAGCTCCGCCCTCCAATCCGATGACCGCTAAAGCAGCAACCTTGGAGGGGCGAGTTCCACGAGCCCCCGATCCCAAACCCGAACCCGGCCAACCAAGGCGTCGCAGAGCTCCGCCCTCCAATCCGATGACCGCTAAAGCAGCAACCTTGGAGGGGCGAGTTCCACGAGCCCCCGATCCCAAACCCCCGAACCCGGCCAACCAAGGCGTCGTTCAATACAAAGTGCAGAAGAATCCCCTTCCGTTGGGCGTGATCGAAGACCGTCTCCCACTGGCGCAGCTTGCCGAGGTCGAAGTGCAGATTGTCATTGGTCGGATGGCCTTTGGGATTGGGCAAACCGGCCCAGGGCCAGACGTTCTGGCCATCCCCGCCGATGTTCATGGTGAGGAATTAGAGGCTGTTGACGTGTTGGGCGGCCAGATCGTTCAATGCCCCGATGATCGCCCGGCCTTGCTGGGCGCCCCAGTCCGGATCGCCGGGACGCCAATCTTCCACGTAAGCCGCGTCCGGACCGGGATTGCTGGGATGCCGCTTCTCTGGCAGCACTTCCGCCACGCGGGTGTCGAGCGTGCATTTGCCGTCGGCGATGAGCAGTCCAAGCACGGTGCTGGTGAACGATTTCGTCGCCGACCAGACGCCGTGCCGTTTGTCAATGTCATCGCCCCTCCAGATCATCCGACCGTGGCGGATGACGACCAGTTCCCGCGCACCGTCGTTGCCGACGGTCTTGGCCAGCAACTCGGCGGCTGCCTTGAGCTTCGCGCTGTCCACACCCTGGGATTTGGGCGTGGCTTCGTCCCACTGGGCGGACGGAAAAACCCCGGCGAGGCCCTCGAGGCTGGGCGCAATCCAGAGCGCCATCGCCAATGCAGGCCGGAGAGCAGCGTTGAGAAGCGTAGTTTTCATGGTCGTCGCGAATGCTTGCAGTCGGCGGGCGGATGCTGGCAGTCAGCGGGCGGATGCTGGCACGGGCACGATGGCAGTGCGAGGCGAAACGATTTCATGCGTTGTCCACGAAGAGCAGCAGGTAGCTCATCTCGGCGTCGTCGCGGAATCCGCGCTGGAGCATCAAGTCTCGCGCCCGATACGACACCACGTCACGGTCGTGATACCATTCCTCGGTGTGCCCACCGGGTGGATGGCCTCCAGGAGCATGATCGAGAAACCGTCACCCCAAGTGCGGGGCGGTTGGACGAATTCGGCGAGGTCTGGCGTCAGGGCCTGGCGGTTCTTTTCCATGATCTCGCGCTTCGCCGTCTCTGGCGCCAGGCCCAGCAGGCGTGGATCTCCCAGCGCGCCTTCGATCGCTTGGGCGACCGTGAGTGTCAGCCGCCAGGTCAACTCGCGTCCCTCGCCGGCGCGAGCGCTAAACCGCCGCGCATCGGTGCCGACCGCTTCGGAGGGAAGCCGGCGCTCGTGAACGGGGATGTCTTGTTGGGCCGCCGCCGCATCCGGAAAATTCAGAGGCTGCAGCAGACCTGCCGCCGCGAGGAGCAACACGGCCTGGCTCGCGATACAGTTGAACCCATGCACGGCGAAGAACGATCGTTTCATCGTCATGGAATAGGCGCCAGAACCGAGTCACCGATAGTTGATACTGACCACCTCGTGAATATCCTCGACGCGGATTTCCAACTGGTTGCCCTTCCGACGCAACTCCGTGGTCGGATTGAACGCGCTGGCGCGGTTGGCGCTCTCGCGCCGTGTGAGCGTGGCGCGATACATCGGCGTGTCCTCGATCGGCACCGGCAGGACGTACGGACGGTCCTTTGCGGGCGTGGTCTGCGGCGGGGCGAGGTAGCCGAGCAGATGCACCCGGAGCGTGCGGCTGGCGGGATCGTCGCTGACGACGGCCTGGACATGGGCCGGAGCCTGAATACGAATGCGCGGCGCGGGATTCAGAAGGCGGACGGCGTTCGCCAGCAACTGGCGAGCCGGTCGGGCCGACATCGAGGCCGACGAGGGAACGCTGGAACCAGAACGGGCTGGCCGGGATGGAATTGCCGGAGGTGGCCGCGGCCGCGGCCAAGGCAGTGAGCAAAGTGCCCAATAGCAAGGGAACCTTCTTCATAGCATTGATTTGGCCGCACCCATTATGCCGCGCAAATTCTTCCTTTGGGAATCCGTAAGCGGGCCGAAAGCGGGGCCGCGTTTCGGCAATGCTCATCTTGGTGTGTTTGGAGTCCCGGCTTTAGCCGGCCCGCGCCGAGAAGCCGCCTGAAGGCGGAACTCCGCACGTTGCGGCGGTCCAGTTGCCGGCAGCGGCGGCTCTCGCCCAACCGGCATTGGCTGGTAGCGCCCCCGCCCCGGGGTTGGCCGGCGACACCCGCCACCGGTCCTTTGCCCGACCTGGGCCCCCTGACGATCAGCGAGGTCAAGCGCCGATGTGTTCCTGGACTTCCAGGGCACCCGGGGCCGAGCCGCTCCGCACGCCCAACCGATCGGCTTCACCGGCCGGGCCATGAGCTCGGCCAACCTGTGGTGTGATGTTCCTTGCACACGCCTGCAGCTCAGTCGAGCTCGATCACCCGCACGCTGGCGGCGAACGCGGGCTCCGGCGAAATGCGGGGCTTTCGGCCGCTGGTCGTGGTCAGGTTGCGGAGAGTCACCCGCTCGGTCAGCCGGTAGGGAAATGGGCGGGCAGCCGTGGACGACGTCCCGCCGTGCGGGTCGGTGAAAAGGTAGGGGCCGGCGTAATCTTTGGGGTGCTGGCGGTCGTCGATCGTGAGGCCGTCGATGCTGATTTCCCGCGGCATGAAGCAGGGATAACCGAAGTCGTGTTGCCCGTCGTTGCCCGCGTTGAGCAGGTAGGGCTGGACCGGCGCGCCGCACGCGGGAATCCAGCGGCTGTTGCGGATCACGATGCTGCCTTCCCAGGTGCTGCCGTAGTCGCCGCGCAGGCTGATCAGCGACCGGCCGTTGAGCGTGGAGTTTTCGACCGTCAACGTGCCCCGGCCGATGGCGTTGAGCCCGGCGTGGCCCAGCGTGCAGCCACGAAGCGTGTAGGTGCCGGACACGCCCTGGTGGGTGTCCATGCGGGACAGCGTGCAGTTCTCCAGCAGGATGTTCTTGCAGAAGTTGGCCCCGATGACGCCCCAGCGCGTGGTGTCGCAGATGTTGTCCATGTGGCAGCCGATCATCGTGAAGTTGACCACCTCGTTCACGCTCAGGTCGTAGGTGCCCATGCTCACGGGTTTTCCGGCGGCGCCGATGGTCGTGTAGGTCTTGTGACCGGTGACGAAGCAGTCGCGCAGCGTGACGTTGGCGCAACTGCTCACGGCCAGGAACCCGCCGTATGGATGGCCGGCGTCCGTCTCGCCCACGACATGATGGGTCAGGCCGACGACGGTGGTGCCCGAGCGGTTGATGGCGATGTTCCGCGCCCAGTAATTGTACCCCTTGGCCTGTTTCATCCGGTTGGCAGTGGTGGTGAAGACTCCGCCATTGAGGATCAGCGGCCGCTCGTCCATCGGGCGGGCCTCGACGCGTGTGATCTGGTCGTAGTCCCAGTCAATGTCGCCCTCGATCGTGCCGTCACGGCGCAGGATGAAGCAATCGCGCTGGGTCGAACCGTTGTTCTGGTTGAGGCCGCGGCGGATGTAGCGCCGCTGGCCGTTGTCCTCCACCCGCACCCAGCAGTCGCAGGGCGGCCGCGCGTCGAGGCGCCGCTGGTCGCGAGTCAACCGCGGGATTGACAGCTTCACGGGCTCGAGCAACGAACGGACGGCGAAGAGCGATGCGCGGTGGTTTTCGACATCCGTGTCGTCGATGATGAAGCGCGCCGTGCCCCAGTCGGTGTCCGTGGCGATGATGGCGGTGAGCGCCCGGCGACCGAGGTGGTAGGTGGCACCGGGCTTGGTCTGCACCGCCAGACCGTGGGCATTGGCGAAGGCGTGCGCCTCGACGATGGCCGGCAAGTCGTCGGCCACGCCGTCGCCAATCGCACCGAATGCCTCATAACTGACCGGACGATCGGTGGCCACCGTGCGCTTCGCCTCCGCGGCGAAGGCAGTGGCCGGACCCGCCGCGCCCCCGAGGACGACGAGCAGCAGAAGAGAAGAAAGCGCAATGTCCTGCTCCATTCTCTGTAACAGAGCAGCGTTCCGGTCACCGTTGTTCTTAAGTTTCATATGGTTGCCGGACGGAATTATGCCCTTTCCAACTGGGCCTGTCATGCCATCAAGAGGATCTCGGCCGATCGCGGTCAGTGCCATCGCCGCGGCCGGGTCGGGGCTTTTACAGGAAGGCTGAACTCGAATTGCTCATCCAGCGCCGCAAGACCCGCAAGCCGCTGGGGGAAGCCAAAATCAGTGAAGCGATTGTCGAGCGTTACTATCAGACGCGGGCCATCCGGCGGATCTGGTCACCGAGAAGGACACCGAGGGGCGGGTGTTCGTGTCCACCTACCCGTCGTGTGCTGTTCGCAGCTCACGCCGTAGTAGAAGCCCACCGGAATGGACTCGTACCGCGGCTCGCCATCCAGCGTGGGCTTTGCGGGTTTCAAGTCGTAATCCCGCCGGGCGTAAAGGCCGTTGTCGTGATCGCGCGCGGCGTGCGAGGACTGAAACATGTTGAAGTCCAGCCAATCCGCCTGGTGGAAGTAATCCGAGGACAATCCCGGACCCCGCGGATGGTACGTGATGAGATGCGGGATGCCTCTCATCGCGGTGATCCAAGAGTCCGCAGCATCTCCACCTGCCGCAGGTAGGCCGACTTGGGTTTCAGGTCTTCGTCCAACAGCAGCGGATGACCGTCCACGCCATCGGCCTTCCAGGAATGCCCGTCGGTGAAGCCCCAGGTCTTGAAGCTCTTCACCGCCGGCGACCGGAGCGCGTGCTGCAACACCCGGGCATAGAACTCGCCTTGAAGCTCGAAATCGCCCGGCGTGGGATTCGGTTCGAGATGAATGTCGAACTCCGTGATATGCACCTCGATGCCCGCCTGTTCGTAGCGCCGGAGCATCGCGTCGAAGGCATCGAAATCAAACGGCACGTTGCTGGCCCAGCCGTGGAGCTTGCCCGCCTTGAGCCGGCAATGGAGTTGCAGCCCGGCGCCGTCCACGGGAACGCCTTCCTCCCGCAGCGCTTGAATCAGCGCGAGGAACGCCTCCGCCCGGAAGCTGGCGGTCGTCTCGTTGGCCCATTCGTTCAGGATCAACTTGAGGTCCGGCCCGCCCGCCTCACGGGCCACGCGAAACGCCTCGACCAGATAGCGGGGGAACTGGTGCTTCCGTCCCTGATACATCCCCAGCGTCTTGAACCAAACGTGATCGCCGCCACGGTAGGCTTTCTCCTGCCAATCGAACTGGCCGTCCGCCCGGCGGCCTTTGCCCGTGAGCGATTCGTTGACCACGTCCACGTAGTGAATCCGACCCCGGTAGCGGGTGAGGATCGTGGTGATCCGGTCGCGCAATATCTTCTCCAGCGTCTCGGCGGAGAACGTGCCTTCATTGACCCACTTGGGCGTGTATTCCGCCCCGCCGATCAAGGGATGCAGGTGAACCTTCAGCTTGTGCTCGTGCGCCCAGGCGATCGGGGCGTCGGTCTTCGCAAAGTCGAACGTGTCCGGCTTGCGTTGCGTGGACTGCATGTAAACGCCCACGGTCATGATGTTGAAGTTGCGGTGGAAGAACTCCGCGCTCTGGGAACGGCCATCCCCGGATACATCCAGCCCGCCGGCCATGGACCCCAGGAGGAAACCGGGTCGGATGCGCTGCGCCAGGGCCGCGAGAGACGGTGGCGTGGTTGCTGGGCCGGATGGAACCGGTGCGGCGGCGGGCAAGGCAGCGACCATCGAGTCCTTGTCGCGGGCCGAAACCTCTGTCAGGCGGCGTTTCATCTCGGCCAGAGTCCCAGGGTGATCGGCGGCCACATTTCTCGATTCGGAGAGATCGTGCGCCAGGTTGTAGAGTTCCTCACTCGGGGTCGCCTGTTTCTTCGCCCTTTGACCAGGACCGGTTCGATGCACCAGCAGCTTCCAGTCTCCGTGGCGCACCATTTGGGCGCGAAAGCCCGGCGCCGCCGAGTACAGCGTGCGCGCTGGCCAGGCCAATCCTGGCTGCGTCAGCGCGGGCCAGATGTCTTTGCCATCCCACTTCGGATCGCCAGTCGCCTTCGCACCCGCTAGCGTGCAGAGCGTCGGCATCCAATCCACCGCGTGCAGTGGCGTGTGAATCTCGGCCGGCTTCAGCCGTGCCGGCCAATGCGCCACGCCCGGCGTGCGGATGCCGCCCTCGTAAACGCCGCTCTTGTGACCGCGCAAGGGCCGGTTGTCGTTGCCGACTTGCAGCCGTTCATATTCGCCGGGATACGGTCCGCCCTGGTTGTCGCCTGGTGCGTGCGCGCCGTTGTCACTTAAGAGGATGACGAGCGTGTCGTCGCGGAGTCGCTTGCGGTCGAGCACCGCGAGCACCTGGCCGATGGCGTGATCCATGTGCGTGGCGCAGGCGGCACGAAGCCGTTGGGCCGGATCGGCGAGGTGCGCGTTCGCCTGCAACCACGGTTCCGGCTCGCGGATCGGGACATGGATGGCGGTGAACGGCACATAGAGGAAGAAGGGTTTCTGGGCGCGTTGTTCCAGCCAGCGCACTGCCTCGCGGGCAATGAGATCGGTGACATGACCCTCTTCCTCGACGAGCTGGCCATTGCGATGCCAGGTACGGCTGAACTCGCCTTCTTTGTAGCGATGATCGTAAGGACCACAGCCGCCCGCGAGCGAACCGTAGGCGTGATCGAAGCCGAACTTCTGCGGCCCTTCCTCGGGCTTGGAGCCGAGATGCCATTTTCCGATCAACGCAGTGTCGTAGCCGGCGGACTTCAGGGCGGTTGCCAGGGTGACCGTTTCCCAGGGCAGGGCGCGCTGATTCTGGGCCGCCGTCACCCCAAAGCGGCTGGCGTAGCGCCCGGTCAGCAAAGCCGCGCGGGTGGGGCTGCACATCGGATGCACGTAATGCGCCTCCAACTTCACACCCTCGCGCGCAAGCCGGTCGAGGTGGGGCAGCTTGTAGGGCGAACCATGCCAGGACACGTCCGCCCAGCCGAGATCATCGGCGAGAAACAAGACGATATTGGGTTGGGCTGCCGCTGCGGGCGCAACCCATGCCGCCCAACCGAGGCAGAAGATCAAGGCCAATCTCTCGATGACGTCCTCCCTGCAGTAATCGTCGTCGAAACGCAGCCGCGGCGTTAGGAAACCCGCCACACCGTTCGTGCCGAAGTCGGGCTGAACGATTCTGGTCGGGCAGACCTGCGCGCAGTTGCCGCATCGCACGCAGACGCCCGTGAAGCTCTGCTCGTCGAGCGCCCCCGGCGGACGCAGCCGGAGTGGGGTCTCCGCACGGACGGTTCGCACCGCGAAAGCGCCCGCGACCCCGGCGCAAGCCGCCAAGAACCAGCGCCGGCGCCAATGAACCTCCGGTCCTTCGCCCACGCGATCCAGTTCCACGGCCCGCTTCTGGATGCGCAGCATCCGCCCCGGCCCCGCCAGCGCCAACGCGGCAACCAGCACCAGCCAGCGAACCATCTGGCGGAGTCGGTTCCGCCCGGATCGCTCAGGTTGGGCTGCTGGCCTCGGCATCACAAAAGCAGGTCTATCGGCCACCTCTCTGTTGCGTCAGCGCCCGGCAACCAGTTCCTCAACCGTCAACCCGATGCCGCGGGCGATCTGGCGGAGCAGCGGCGGGGCGATATCGCGGCCTTTGTGCAGGGGAACGGTCGTGCCCCGGCCATCAGCATGACGGTATTGGATGTGCGAACCGCGCTGGCGCACCGCCACAAAGCCAAGGCCTTCGAGGAGGCGACAGACCTCGGCGGGTTTGAGGACGGGGATGGAACCCATGCTCAGGCGACGGCCACGTTCTGAGTGCCCACAAACTCCGCTTCCAGACGCGGCTCACCGTCTTCGAGGAGCATGGCGATGACTTCGTGCAGATTCGCGTATAGCTCATCCAGGGTTTCGGCCTGGGAATGGGCGCCCGGAAAGCCGGGCACATACCCCACCAGCAGCCCCGTGACGGGATCGCGTTCCACAACGGCCGTAAAAGTCTTCATGCCTGCATTCTTTCATGCCCGGGCCATTAGTCAACCCGCCACCGGCGAGGACCATCGTGAGACCGGATTTCCAATGAGCCAGGATGCCTTCCAAGTGCCGCTCCTCCTGCTCCGTCCAGCGCTCCGGGTTCTTGCCCCACAACCAACAGGTCTTCTCCAGGTGCTCGCGCGCCACCGCATCCTGCCGCGCCTCCTTGCAGCGCACTTCATCCACTGCCGCAGATACCTGGCTGAGAGCGTGGTATTTGTCAGATACGATCGCCGCGTTACCAAGGTTCTCCACGTACTCAACGCGCTGCACCCGTCAGCCATCACCCAACACCAGAATCTTCTCAAACACCCTCTCAGGAATCATATCTGGCGGCCAGTCTACAGGACCTCCTACCCATCACAAACGTCGAGGAACCCGTCTGAGGAGGTGACGTCGGGTGAAGGCAGTGTTCATGTCACAACAAAAGCAAGGTGAGTCTTGCAGTTGCAGGCACGCGGAGCGATCGAAACTGCAGTCCGGAAGAACCGCGACTAACTCGAACTACACGAAGTTCGGTGCTGGCAGAATCCAGGGCAGCCAATGCGGCCGCGAGCCGGCAGCAGCCTGCCATCAATCGCGGGGCTAGGTTCGTGTTCAACATGCGGGAGACTTGCTGCGGACGTGGCGCCCGCCAGTTTGCTTGGTCCCGCGGGATCCCAGCAATCGCCGCGCTTCGGCAAAACCGGAATGTCCGACCTGGAAGACCGGGACGCCTGGATTGTGCTGGATTTGCGCCAGGCTGATTTGCCCCAGTACAATCGCGTCCACTTTCTTGGCCAGTTTGTCCATGGCGGCCGCCACCAACTTGTCGTGGGTCGCGCGATCGCCGCTCGTCAGGGCGCGAAAAGGGGATTCCTCGATGACGATGGAGAGCTTGAGCGTCGTGCCGGCCGCTTGCGCTTCCTTCTCCAGCAACCGCTGGGTGGCGGGGGCGCTGGTGGGTACCGTCGCAAGGATGCCCAGCCGCCGGCCCGCCCGGACCGCTTCGCGCGCCATCGGTTCATCGATATTGAAGATCGGCACAGACACCATTCCCTTGGTGCGATCGGTCGCCACGCCCATGGTGGTGCAGGAGGACATGATGACGTCGGCGCCGGTGGCTTCGGCGGCGAGCGCGTAAAGGATCATGCGTTTGATGACCGCGGGCGTCGGGCCGCCATGGGCCAGCGACTCGGCGAGCAGCGAATCGTCCATGATGTTCAGCAGCGTCACGTCCGGATTGGCCGCAAGCCATGGCTTGGCGAACGGTACAATGACGGCGCGGTCGTACCAACTGACGGTGTGAATGATGGCGAGTTTGGGCATAAGACAACGGGGCGAAGGTTACCGGCTCTTGGTCAAGAATCACGGACTCGGAAGTCCCTGTCATGGACGACAGATCGGCGGTAGGGCGCGCAGTCCTCTGCGCGCCGCGGCTTCGCGTGGCAACCCCGATTTGCGGCGCGCAGAGGACTGCGCGCCCAACCCTCATACTGTGCAGTTTGTCCAGAGGTCTCATTCGCATTTCCCCAATGCCTTCCGCAGGTCCGCCGGTGTAGCCACGTCGCGGCCGAGTTGGCGAACCAACTGGTGCGCGTGCGCCACCAACTGATGGTTACGGGTGGCTTGCTGCTGGGGCGCCAGAGACCGGGAGTCTTCAAATCCGACGCGGATGTGTCCACCGCAGGCGATGGCGGCGGCCAGCAGACTGCAATCGCGCCCGCCGTGATGGACCAGGGTCCAGAGGGCGTGCGGCGGCAGTTTGCTTTGCATGAACACCAGGTTCTCGACGGTGGCCGGCAGCGCGTTGGGAAAGCCCAGGCAGATTCCCGCCAGACACGGTTCGCCGATCCAGCCGCGCGCCTTGAGTTCCGGCACCGCGGTGAAGAAACCCGGTTCAAAGAAGCACATGTCCGGGATGATCCCCCGGGCGTGCATCCGCTCCGCCCAGCCGCGGATGTCGTCTGGCGAATTGATGTACGGCCGGCCAAAGAGATTGCACGAGCCCATGTTGAGCGAAGCCAGTTCGACGCCCGGCACACCGAGAACCGCGCTGCGTTCCTCCACCGTCGCTCCCACGCCCCCGGTTGAACCCTCAATCATGATGTCACACTGCGAACGCACCCGCTGGACGATGTCCGCAAAGAAACTCGTGTCGCGGGTGGGCCGTCCCTGCGGATCCGTGACGTGAAAATGCACCACCGACGCGCCCGCGGCATGGCATTGCACGATGTCGTCGGCCAACCGCCCGGCCGAGGGGAAGCGGGCGAGGTCGGAATAATCCACCGGCGCCACCGAGATGGCAACCGGGTTGGGAACGGGAGCGGTCAGGGCGTCATGGTGCATATCGACACGAGGTGGTGGACGCCTTCAGCCCGGGGTGGCGGCGGAGTGTCGGCGGTTGATTCATGCGGCGATTTGTAACAGGGCCCAACCGTCCGTTCAATGTGTAGTTGCCTGCAACAGCAGCATGCGTCGGGGAATTCCATGCAGTTCCTTTCACCGGACTGCCTATTCCTCCTGACCCTGGAGCGCCAGGCCCGGACCAGTGCGGGCGTAGGCCAGCGGTTTGTAGCGCAAGGCCGCGTTGGTGAATTGCATCCACTGCGCCTTGGCCTCGGATGAGCACGTTGCCGTGGCGGACCGTTACGGGCCGGTCGAGGTATTACGTGCCCGTGCCCAAGATCGCGGCACCGCCCCCGTTGCGCCCCGCTGCCTCACAGGCCCGTTCGAGCGCCGTGGCGAGCGCCGGGGCCGCGACGAGTTGATGGAGCAGCTTCATAACCTTTCTGAAATGCGCTTGATTCACCGTCGCAATACATACACGTAATAGGCGCCGCAAAGCTCTTGCCCGTCCGCGCCGTAAAACGACGTCCGCAATTGTGTGCGCCCGGCTGGCAGGCGGGCGGTGAAGGTCACGGCTTTGTCCGTTGCGGCCACAGAACGGCTTTGATCGTAGTCGGCAATCTGCACTCGCGCTTGGGCGATGGACAAGGCCACGCCGGCAGGAAATTCGCCATCGGTGTATTTGCTGCGGGGCAGCCCGGCGGCAATGGCCGCGTCCGCTTCTCGCGGCCAGCGGCGCAGTTCGAATTCGTATTCGCCGGTGCGGTCCACCACGACATTGCAGGCACCGTTGCGTTGCAGACCGCTGCGCACCTGCGCGCCTTGATCGAGGAACGAGTCCTCCCAGTCCGCCGGGGAAAGTTGCACCGGGTTTTCGGCGTCCGAGCCGATGATGAGCGCGCTGTGCTGGTTGACCGAGGGCACAACGCGCGCCCACCATTGCTCGTAATGGCTCCGCACCCGGGCGACCAGGTCTGCATGGTGCGCGATGACATTGGTTTGCTGGCCAAAGTCGGCGCGCAGGTCGTAAAGTTCCTTGTCGCCCAAGTGCCACTTGCCGAACTGGCCACAGCGGTAGCCGGCGGCCGCGAACAGGTTGGCCATGGTCGGCAGCTCGCGTCGCAGGAGCGTCCGTCCGCTGCTGACGTTCATCGCGCCATTGGCGAGGCAATCGCGGCCCGTGAGCAGTTGGCCGCGCGTGGGCGTGCACATCGGCGCGACGTGAAAATCCGTCAGACGAATGCTCTCAGCCCACAGCCGGTCCAGATGGGGCGTCTTCAGCACCGGATTGCCGTGACACGACAGGTCCCCATAACCCTGGTCATCGGTTAACACGATGATGATGTTCGGTTGGGGGGGCCGCGAAAGAGTTGGCCAGCGAACCAAGCCCGAGTGCCGCAGTGACCAGAGTGCGGAGTGGAAAGGGAAAGAGGTAATTCATAGTCGAGGTTCAGTTGGGGCTCATGGTGCCATCATAACTTGGACGCGTGAGTTTTCAACGTTCCGCAGATGCACCGCCAACTTGCGGCGGCCGGCGTTGCTGGTCTGCGGCTGCGGATTGGGCGACGTGGGCAGCGGCTTGCAGTCCATGACCTCGAACGCCGCCCCCGCCGGCTCCTGCAACTGGACTGTGAAGGACTTGCCATCGCGGCTCAGGGTGGCGGTGCGGTTCTGGTGGCTCAACGTCACGCGGGCCTCGGTATGCAGGAACCACCACAGTTCGGCTGGTTGCCGGGCGCCGACTTCATCCGTGACGACCAGGCGTTTTCGGTCTTCGAGGGTCAACGTGCGGATCAAGCGATTCGCGGCCGCTTGATACGCTTGACTGAGGTCCACTACCGCCACGGCCTGCTGGGCTGCGGACTCGAACGTGACGATCTTCGCCACCGCGCGCGGATTCTGGTCCGGCCCCTTGCCCGGATTCAACACCGGCACATTGTGGCCCTCCGCGCGCACCCGGTAGAACTCGTAGTGGATCAGGATCAGGTCGCGCTCGCGGCTCTCCTCGTGGTCGAAGAACTTGCCCCGGTTGCGCAGGTGCTCGACGAAATCCCGGTTGCCATAGATGTCGGTGTGGAGATGGCGGAACTGCCCGGGCAACGCACCCTCGGCCTCGGCATAGCGCGGGTTGAACTCCCGCACCTTGGCATCGAGCAGGTCGTCGAAGAAAAGGGAGGGCGGACATTCCTGTCCCCCTTTCGAAGCACCGTACCGGGGGCTGGAAAGCCTCCGCTCCTTGTCGAAGGTCTTGGAATCCCGGTCCCACCCTTGGAAACGCTCCGCTGCCACATCCTGCAGGGTCACGGCGATCCATTCCAGCCGCTCTGCCCGGAGCATGGAAAACGCGTCCTTGATTCGGTTGCGCTGCGAACTCTCGAAAAAGCAGTGGTCGAAATCGCATTTGCAAAACCGGACCGCGATCCCGTCGAAGTCGCCACCGTGCCCCGGCAATAAAGCGCCTCGAAACGCGCCCGGTAAGCGGCGGCGTCCGGCAGCTTCAGCAGGGGCGGATACACGGCCATCGCGTTTACCAGCCTCCTCCCGGTTGGCGGCGATCTCCTCCTGCTCAGCGCGTGACGGCACCGGAATCGGCAGCGTCTTCAAGAACCCGCACGTCAGTGCTCCTTTCGTGCTTCCTCCACCGTGCGCGATGGCTCGGAGGTAGTCGTAGCGCGTCTGCATGAACCAGAGCACGAAATCGGCGACGATGTTGGCGGCGTGAAACTGGGCGTAGGCGAGATGCTGATGAATGCAGGTCTCGATCCTGGCGATCGCCGAGTTTCCGAGCGTCTTACCTTGCCCGGTGATCGCGATGAGCAGGCTGTTCGGTGCGACCGTTGGCAGGTGGCATTCTTTGACGGCTTGCGGCGTCACAAACTGGTCAGCTTCCGTGATGAAGCAGTCGTGAATCTTGGTGCTGTTCAGCCACGGAATCGTCCCGCCTTCCTAATACGCCTCGTTCGCACGCTTCGGGGTCGAGCCATTGCCAACCTTCGCAAGCAGACCCAACTCCACCACCGCCCAGCTTTGGGGGATGGGGCCGATTTCGGTTTGTTCTTGGGGTTCGTGGTGGAGGCCTTCGGTGAAGAGCTGGTGCATGAGGGCCTTTTTCAGCTCGGTGGTGGTCTGAATGATCCGCTCCTGCGCTTCGATCGCCCGCTGCACCGTCGAAAGGATGTGCGCGATCTTCTTCTGCTCGGGGAGCGGGGGGACGAGCACGGGCAGCGTCTTGAACGAATTCCGATCAAGTGTCGGAACTGACGCCCCGGTTTTGAATCGCGCGAGATTCAACGAACCGAGGAGGAAGCCAGCGAAGTAGGGATCGTTTCCGTGGAAGTCACGAACATAGAGAGGAGTACTATGCGGCCAGAAATCTTCCTCGTAGAAGGTGACTTTCCCCGCTGAGCCGCTTCGCCCAACGGTGATTCCCGGTGCCTTCGCAATCGCAGTGTCGTGATGACCGATGACTCCATTTGAACCCGCAACGGGAATAGTTCCTTCACGAAACTGCGCTTTGGTCAGATCCTTACCACGTTGGAGCGTCGTGAAGTCATCGAACTCCACTTTGGACCGTCCATCTGGAACATTGTCGCTCATACCCCGATCTTCTTCAGAATTTCCCGCAGCGCATTGTCCGTCTCCCAGACCGGGAAGTGATTTAACCGCAGATTTCGCAGATTTGCGCAGATGCTTCCCCGAGTCTCAAGATCTGTGTTCATCTGTGTCATCTGTGGTTGAACGCTGTCTTTCATCGCCGCCTTCCGTTGGTCCGACTCTAGCCGCAACTCCAGCCGTGACTCTAGCCGTCCGCCGACTCGCGGGGCGACTTGTCCGGTCACCTGTCCGGTGACTTGTCCGGCGATCCGCTCGTACATGGGCTCGGCCAGCAGGGGATTGTGCGGGACGGAGGCGTGCGGGCCGCGCAGTTGCTCCAGGGTCAGGGTGGGCGGCAGGGAACCGGGGTTCCAGACTTCCAGCCGGTCCTTGAAGAGCATCACCTGCACGCTGGCGTTGCTGGTGTAGTCGCGATGCACGACGGCGTTGACGATGGCCTCGGCGACGACCTCCTGCGGGATCTCGTATTTTTTCCTCGTCGAGGTCACCGAGGGAGGCGTCCCGGCAGAAGGTGGCATCGAACGGGCGCGTGCGGAGCAGTTCGCGCTCCTCCAGCACCCGGACGAGGCTCGCATACACGGCGGCGACCAGTTCTTCCGCCGAGTTGAACCGCCGGCGGATGAGGCTGTCGCCGGCGCCGCGGTTTGAGCAATCTCAAAGGTCCGCAGCCAGGAGCACTGGCATCCGTTGTCAGGAGAGCGTGGGCATGGTGATGCGCGGGTGTCGGAGAGCTCGGAACGGACTGCCGTTCGACCTCGGACTGTGAGCGGCAACATACGGACCGAAGCCGGTCGCCGGTTCCCAAGCATCGGGGGGTGCGTGTTCGATCAACCTGGCCGGATGTCACGGCTCAATTCATCCATGGCGACGGCGATGCCGGCGGGCGGCAACGTGGGATTCAACTGCTCCAACGCCGCCCGTTTCAAGCGACAGCGAAGTAAGGTTGCCCAGGACGCCCGCGATGGAACTGCTCCGGTGCGGCCGGCCTACCGGCTTCGGCGCATCCGCTCGTTCGCCTGTTGAATGGCGTCAAGCTGCCAGCTTCGGTCATTCGTCGCGGTCACGCTCCAATCTTTGGCCTGGGCCTCAAAGTCAAACACCCACAGCGCGGAAAGCGGGACGCGATTCGTTTCAATCGCGTTCATCCGCGGACAAGCCCGCCGCTGCCGCCGGCAGAACGACGCTGATCCAGAGGAGGATGCCGGGAAGCACTCGCGCGACGGCTGTTTGTCCATGAGGGCGCCGGGCAGCGAAGTGGACTTCGGCACAACGCAGGAAGAGGCGGTCGAGAATGGAACCTGGCGGACCGCCCCCAGGATTCTCTGGCGATTTGAGACCGGAGTCGGCGCGCAACTTGTCCACGGCGTCCCGGAGGGGCTGTTCCAATGTGCCGGCGGCGGCCACTTGTGCGAGTGAGGAGATCCAGTGCATACGGCGCCGAAAGAGTATGCCCGACCAATCGGTAGCCAATCCTAAAACACCCCAGCCAAGATTACGCCGCTGGGATCATCTATCCGCGGCCCGGTTGTCCTGGATGACCGCCGCGCACGCCCGGCGGACGTAGTCGTCATATTGCCATTCGCCGCTGCTGCCGGTCTGGCGGGTGAGGACCAGGTCCAGGCTGGGCACGAAGGCGAGCAGTTGGCCGCCGCTGCCAGGTTTGGAGCGGGCATCGGCGGGAATACCGGCGCCGCTGCGCCCGCTAGCGGGATCGTGCCGAGCAGGCAGTTCCCAGCCGTGCGAGAACACCGACGGATTGAGCTTCCAGCGCATCTCGGGCGACTTCACATCGTGCGTGGGGGCCGCAGTTTGTTCCACGAACCATTTCGGAATCACCTGTCGGTCGCCCCACCGGCCCTGGTTCAACATGCACCAGCCGATGCGGGCCAAATCGCGCGCGGGCATGCCCATGCCATGCGACGGATGTCGCCCATATTTTTCCGGGCCGTCATAGTATTGAAACCACCAGTGCTCGATGCCGAGCGGCTTGAACAACGCCTCGATGGCGAACTGGTCGTAAGGCTTGCCCGTCACCGTCTCGCACACGAGCGCGGCGTGCGTCAGCCCGTGCGTCGAGTAACCGCAGCCGGTGCCGGGATCGAACGCCAACCGCTCGGTGCGTTGGTCGCCACTGTGGCCCATGAGGTAATCCCACTTGCCGTCGTTCGGCGCGCCCGTGGCTTCCGGGCAAATGCCGGAGGTGTGATTGAGCAGTTGTTTGACCTTGATCTGTGCCTTGCGCGGATCGCTCAATGGCTGCGCCCAAGGTATGAAGTCGAAGGCCGGATCGTCGAAGCGCATCTGGCGCGGCGTCAATCCTTGCTTGCTTTGCTCCGAGGCGATGGCCAGCACGGTGGCGCAGATGGCCTTGGACACGGAAGCGACCCGGCGAGCGTCGGTCTTGGCGCTGTTGCCGCGCTCGACCTCGAACACGATCCAGCCGTGGCGAATGACCGTGGCGGCAAAGGCGCGCTTGTCCGATTGCAGCAGCCATTCGCGCAGTTCATCGAGCTTCCGTGGGTCCATGCCGCCGATGCGCCGGATGTCATCGGCGGTTTGCAGCTTGCGCCAGCCGCCTTGGGATTCGGGCGGCGGGTAATAGACACTGGCGTTGGCGGGCGACTGGCCATACACCTGGATTCCGACGGAAAAGCTGGCACCCAAAAGGACCCACCCGACAACCGCGGCGCGCGGCCGCATCCAATAGGTTTTCATTGCACTTGTTGACTTTTGTAGCCCGCACTTCGTTCATTTCCCAGGCTTCAAGATCAGCGTGGCCTTGACCAGGTTGAACTTGTCGTGGGCGTCGATGCCCTGTTTGGCGCCCTCGCGATACACGCTGAAGATGCTCCACATCGTCAGGCCATCGGCGCTCATCCATTTCTGCGGGAACTCGCAGCTCAGGCCGTGGCCCTCCCGGCCCATGCGGCCCCAGTCTTCATCATAGGCCCTCACATTGCATGGCAGAATTTTGGTTGGTTGGACGCGTTTCTGCCTAGTTTTTTCCACCTCGGCGGCAACCAAACCACAAAAGCCGCCAAACAAGAAGACCAACAGGGCCAGATGTTGTCGGTTGGGTTTCATCGCATGGTCAGTTCGAGATAGTCGAGTCTCGCGATGCCACCGTCAGTCTCCAGTGCCACGGTCAGCCGGTCGCCGCGTCGCACCGCCACATTGCGCATGGTGTGCGAGTGCCAGGTGACATTGGCTGCTCCGTCTTGCCAGTTCGGACCGGTTGGAGTGCCGTTGACCAGCAGGGAGAAGCGGGCAGCGCCGGTCGTCGGCGGGGCATAGCGCACTTCGATGTCGTAGCGGGCTTCGTCCGCAGTGTAAGGCTCGTCAAACAGCGTGGTGATGCGCCCGGTCACAACGCCGGCGAGTTTGACGTTGAGACTATGCGAAGCGTTCCGGTCGTTCCGGTCCTCCAACGCAAAGCCCTCGAGGTGGCGGAAGTTCTCGGCCTCAAGCCGCACCCGCTTTCGCGCGGCAATGGGTGTGCTTGGCCGGCGGCCCTCGACAAGCTCTCTGAGCTTTCCTGGGTCGCATTCCTCGTCGCCGCTGACGAGAAACCAGGTCATTCCGGCGTCCGACGGATCGGGCCGGGTGGAAACCAACATCCGTTCCCACAGCCAACGGACCTTGGCCTCGTGCGAATCCCGCATCCAGAAAAACGGGTTGAACTCCTCCGGCGTGGCGGGTTGGCCATAGCGACCAAAGCTTAACAACCGGTTCTGGTCCCTGATGTGCACCCAGCGGACGCCCTGCTCGATCACGCTCCGCTTCGAGAACGTGAACTTGTATTTGGAGGCGAAGCCATCGTTCCATCGGCTGTGCGAGATGCAATAGACAAACTGTCGTTTGGCAGGATCCGATTTCTGGATGCCCAGATACGGCACTTCCATCGGACCGGCGATGATGAAATAGAGCGGGTTCGTTGCGGTGGAATCGTTGATCGCCTGGGCGATGCTGGCGATGGCGCCATCGAGGTCCCGGCGGCAATCGAAGAACCGCGATTTGTCGAAGCCATATCGTTCCGCGGTGCCGAGCACGCTCTCGGCGTGGGTTTTCTCCCACGCCGGGTCTGTCTGCGGCAGGATGCAGTTGTAGTCGAAGTGGACGAGCCGGTCTTTTAGACCTGACTCGGCGAGAATCGCTAGCGTCACTGGCGAGGCAATCCAATCGTCTGGATCGTTGTGATTGCCGTCGCAACTGTAGGCAATCCGGCCCCGGAAGGTCTGGCCATCGAAGGGAATCGCGCGAGCGGATGGAGACGTCGAGGTGGACATGGCACCCGCCGCGCTTTTACTCACCACTGCGGCCATGAGCCGTTTCCACAACTCGGGGTAGAACTCCGGATGCTCGTTGAGAGTTCTGTCCGGCCCCAACCGCACCACGACCATGTCGAGGCTCGGCACGACGAAGCAGGCCTGCTTGCCCCAGCCGGACATGTAGAAAGCGTCGCGCGGCGCCCCGTCACCCAACCCCTGGCCCGTGTGGTTGTTCCACCAGAGATGGCCGTAATACCGGTTGGACTGCGGTTCAAAGGCGAAGTTCGGCTGGCGCCAGGTTGCCTTTTCCAAGGAGGGCTCGCGTTGAACAAAAGCGTCGAGGCGTTCAGCGCTGATGACTTGGCGATGCCCTCCGTTCTGGCTCCACACGCCGTGGTGCAGCGCCAGATAGCCCACCCGGGCCAATTCGCGCGCCGGGAACTGCGCCCCGCCCTGCGGCCCGCCGGAACCGCCGGTGTGTTCGCTTAACTGGCCCCACTTATACCGGCGCAGCGCCCGATCGCGGCGTTGATTTCCTCGTCGAAGAACCGGTCCAGCGTGCGGCCAGTGACACTCTCCAGAATCAGGCCGAGCATGTCCACCGGCACCGAGGCGTGGGCCCAAACCGTGCCCGGCGAGGCCTGGATGAACCGGGCGCTTCCCCGCACGCCAGCGAAAATCCCAGGCGTTGCGCAGCTTGACGGTCCGGGCCGCCAAGATGCGGGCGGAAACCACCTGCATCTTCAAGTTCTCAAGTCTATCCCGACCTCTCATCAGTAGGCTGAATCAGCTCGCGTCCGATTGAAAATGGTTTACGATTCTCCCATGAATACGAAGATCCTCTTGATCTCGAAAATCGTGAAGCTCCCGCCGGTGGCCGGCGCGATGACCGCCGTTGCCCTCGCGAACGGCGCGTTGTTTGCGTCCGAGTTCGACTGGCCTCAGTGGCAGGGCCCAGCTCGCACCGCGATCTCGCAAGAGCGCGGTTTGCTGAAGCAGTGGCCGGAGGCAGGCCTGCCGCTGGCTTGGAGAGTGGGGGATCTGGGTGGGGGCGACAGCGCCCCAGCCATTGCCCAGGGCCGCATCTTTGGCATGAGCCACCGCGGCAGTGACGAAGTCGTCTGGGCCCTCTCCGAGAGAGACGGCCGCGAGCTTTGGGTGACCCGCCTTGGGCCTGCGCACCGGCAAGGCATGCGTCAATCGCAGGAGGGACCAGGATGCACTCCGACGGTGGACGGGGACCGGCTCTACGTTCTGGGGATGGGGGGCAACCTTGCCTGCCTGCAGGTTCAGGACGGCAAGATCGTCTGGCAGCGCAGTCTGACGGAAGAATTGGGCGGCCGCATTCCAACCTGGAGCTACCGCGAGTCGCCGTTGATTGACGGCTCCAAGCTGATCTGCACGCCGGGCGGGGACGAGGCCATGCTGGTGGCCCTCGACAAAGCGACCGGCCATACCATCTGGCAGAGCCGGATGCGTCCAAACGGACCGTTCGCATCAAGGCCGGCCAATCCGAGCCCTTCAAAGATTCGAAGGGCCAGGTCTGGCTGGCCGATCAGGGCTTCGAGGGAGATAGCTTTGGCGGCCGGCGTGCCTTCGCGGGTTTCGGTCTGCAGCCCGGCGGTCCTCCCGGGACCGGAGCCGGGGCGCCCAGCGGCGCTGGCCGTGGTCAGGGTCGGCCCGGCGGTTTCGGGGGCGGCGGAGGCTCTGGCGCGGCTTACTCCTCGGTCATCGCCATCGACTTCGAGGGGCAGCGCCAGTACGTACAACTCACGGCCAGAGCTCTGATGGGCGTGGCGGCTTCCGATGGCAGATTCCTCTGGCGCTACGACGCACCTGCCAACCGCATGGGGATCAACTGTTCCACGCCGATCTACCATGACGGCATGGTGTTCGCCGCTTCAGCCTATGGCGCGGGAGGCGCAGTCGTGAGGCTCAGCAAGGATTCGAGCGGCGGCGTTAAGGCCGAGGAGGTGTGGGCGTCCAGGCAAATCGAGAACCACCACGGCGGCGTCCTTCTCATCGATGGCGCCCTCTACGGCGCCAACGGGGGCAACGGTGGGGGGTACCTGATCTGCCTCGACTGGCGAACGGGCGAAGTCCTGTGGAACGAGCGCGACCCCGACAAGCGCCGGGTGCGGAAAGGCTCCGTGGCCGCAGCCGACGGTCGCATCTACTATCGCACGGAGGAAGGCGCTCTGATCCTCATCGAGCCCAACAAGAACGAGTACCTTGAACGGGGCCGCTTCGACCAACCCGACCGCACCAGCCTGCCGGCTTGGTCACACCCGGTCATCGCCAACGGCAGACTTTACGTGCGAGACCAGGACACGCTCTTCTGCTACAACATCCAAGCGAAGTAACGGCATCGCATCCTGCAACCGGTCCCTATTCGCATCACAATCACACGCTCCGAAAGCCAAGTGTCGGAATCGCTCGGCCTTGATCCGCCAGACGGTCGGGTTATTGGTGGCGAGGAAACAATCGGGCTCGGCGCACCAGAAGCTGGCGCACCTGTGCGGTGTGTTCAAAGGCGGCATGAAAGACGCCAGCGTGAGCGAACGCTGCAAGCAAGGGTTCGGGTGTGATTAAAGCCGTGCTGCTCGACGCCGGGCCGTGGGTGGCGTTCATGAATGGCTCCCCATGTTTCTGCCCCTCCCCATGTTTCTGCCCCTCCCCATGTTTCTGCCCTCCCTCATCGGCGGCCAAGTGGCGGGCTTCGACATCGTTTCTCGCCCGGAGCTCTATGCCCGGTTGCATGAGAAGCTGGTCCGAAGCTACGTCCTGGACGCTTTGCTAGACGAAGCGCACCCGGCGAAACCGGTCGCGAACGGCCCCGAAATCGCGGGGGCTTTCATTGCATCGCTGGAGTCGGCGCGGGAGGACGTGTTTCCGTCCGTCGGATACGGCCAGGATCACCGTTATCATGCCGTCGGCTTGACCGGGAGCGTACTCGTCCATGGCGAGCGCTTGATCCACGGGGCTTTTCTCCGTCTCGAGGGTCAGGACGCGGGCATGGCTCACGGGCACCTCAGCTCGTTGTGTCGCCGGCGCGCGTTCCGCCAACGCTAGCTCCGGTACGCCAAATGAACTTAGCGCCTTCAAATACAACCATTTCCAGACCAACGCATTGCATCGAAAAAAGCCAATGCCAACCGCTCGTGAGGATCGGCCTGCCCGCCTGCTGCGGCCGAGATCGCCGCCAGAAAACTGTCAGGGCCCACCTTCCCGTGCCGTATCCCCTTCTGCGAACACGGCGCTGATTCAGATCGGACCGAGAAGTAGCGCGCACCCACACCCGGTGTCGGGCTGCGCTTGTCCGACAGCACATCGATTGGGAGACCTTGACGCCACCGCCCGAGGCGCTAGACATACGGCATCAGAGAGTCATGCAATGCCTTCGCCCAATCGTCCGGCCCAGGTCAGTGCGCGCGAAGGCTGGCCGCCCCCCGGAGGCGAAGCTCCGGATGTGCAGACCGATGTGGCCGGCGGGCCATCAAGACCGCAACGGCTCGCAGCGGTCTGCCGAGGCATTCTGAACCCTCCACAAATGAACCCCTTCAACCTGCTTGATCAATTGGTCGCGGATCCCTGCGACTCGAGCGGGTCCTACTGTCTGCACTTCTTCGAGATCGCGGTCCGTGGCCAGAACACGAGGGGCGACAGTCTCAATCTCTACGGCGAAATCGTGGCCGTCCGCCACGAATCTCTCCCTCGCCCCCTTGGGGGAGAGGGCTGGGGTGAGGGGGACTGGGCCTTGGACGAGCTGGAGCCGGAGCTGAATCGCAAGAGCGAGCTGGCTGCCGAAAACGTGGTAGTCGCCTTCGAGCAAGCACGCGGCTGGGAATGCGAACGGGTCGGGCATCTGAAGATCGGCTTCGACATCCCCGCCGACGCCATCGAGCAGGCGGCTCGCTCCGACTCCCGATCCTCCGATAAACTATGAACACGACGATGCGATACAGCGACGCGGAGCTTGAAGAGCTTCTGAACAACACGGAGTCCGATTTGGCCGAACGCAAGGAGGCCTGGCAGGGCGATGCGCCAGACAAAGGACTGCAGGCCGTCTGTGCGTTCGCCAATGACTTGCCGGACCATCGGCGACCTGGCGTTCTCTTCGTGGGGGCAAGAGATGATGGCTCGCCGTCCAACCTGAGTATGACCGACGAACTCCTCCGCACGCTGGCAGATGTCAAGACCGATGGTCAGATACTCCCACCGCCAACCTTGCTCGTCGAAAAACGATGCCTCAAGGGGACCGTGATAGCCGTGGTCACCGTGCAGCCCGCCGACGCCCCGCCCGTCCGCTACCGGGGCCGCATCTGGATTCGGCTTGGCCCACGCCGCGGCATCGCCACCGCCCAGGACGAACGCATCTTGACCGAGAAGCGGCGTTATCGTGACCTGCCGTTCGATGCGCGCGAATGGCCGCACTGCCCGCTGACGGACCTCAGCCGCACGCTTTTTGAGGAGGAGTATCTTCCAGGTGCCTTTGCTCCCGAGATTCTCGCCGCCAACGACCGCACCTATGAGCAGCGCCTTGCAGCCTGCAAGATGATCGTGGCGCCGGATGTCCCTTTCCCGACGGTCACCGGCATTTTGACCCTGGCACGCAACCCGCGTGCGTGGCTAGGACCTGCTTACGTCCAGTTTTTGCGCTTTGCCGGCACCCAATGGTCGGATCCGATCGTGGACGAAGCCCTGTGCGAAGGTTCACTCTCGGCGCTCATCCGTCGCCTCGATGACAAACTGGATTCGCACAACCGCACCGCGGTGGACATCACCTCGGGGCCGGTCGAAAAGCGCACCAGCCTCTACCCCCGTGCCGCGCTCCAGCAGTTGGTGCGCAATGCGGTGATGCACCGCACCTACGAAGGCACCAACGCCCCCGCTCGCGTCTCGTGGTTCGAGGACCGCATCGAAGTCGCCAACCCCGGAGGCCCCTTCGGTGGCGTGACCGCCGAGAACTTCGGCCAACCCGGGGTCACCGATTACCGCAATCCCAACCTGTCGGACGCCATGCGGGTCTTGGGGCTGGTGCAGCGATTCGGCATCGGCATCCAGACCGCCCAGGCCGAGCTGCAACACAACGGCAATCCCCCCGCCCAATTCATCGTCACCCCCACACACGTGACCGCAATTGTCCGGCGACCACCAGTATGAAGCCGCCTGCCCATCCTCATGGCACCACCGGCGGTCCCGCGCTATCTCCGAAGAAACAATGAACTCCCCCGCCGAAACAGAATCCATGGCGCCGCATTTGCGCACAAGCTCGCGGCTACCAAGGACTTCCCTTTTGTTTCAACCCGCTCCCGCGCGGACCCGAAACAATAGTAGAACAATAAGCAACCCGCAGGGAGCCCGGCGGCGGATCGGGCCATGTCGGCGCTTCCTCAAGCGAATGTCTCCAGGCGTGCCTCCACGGTTGTTCTCGCACTGCGAAAGCGGCTTCGACATCCGCAGTCACGACCCCGCCGACTCGCAGACCGGCTACCGCGATCCGGTGAAGGGCATCCGCAGGATCGAGGTCAAGGGGCTGAAGAAGGGCGTGACGATTCGGCTGACGGTCAACCAGTGGTATCGCGCCGTCCAGCTCGGCGACAGCTACTGGCTCTACGTGGTCTGGAATCCGCTGAACAACCCGAAGCCGACGCCGCTCTGCATCCAGAATCCGGCCAGGCATCTCGATCACGCCAAGAAGGAAGTCGTGGCGGCACGGTATTTCGACATTCCAGCCGACGCCATCGAGCAAGCGGCAATCAAGCTGACCTGCAAGTGAACGCCAACCGACGCCAACATGATTACGAGAGTCACACTAGAGTTTTTTAAGCGATTCCCGAACGCAACCTTCGAGGTCGGCGATGATGTTGTCCTGGCCGGGCCGAACAATTCCGGCAAGACGACATTGTTGCAGGCCGTCGCAGTGTGGAATTTGGCGATGCAGCGGTGGCTGGCTGAACACGCCGAATCATCCAAAGCTAAACAACGGACGGGCGTTCCCATCTCCAGGAATGATTTCACGGCTGTCCCCTTGCGTGAGATGAACTTGCTGTGGTTTGACCGAGACACGGGTTACAGCGAAGGAGAGAAGGAAGGGATCAAAGCTGGGCAGCCCAAACTAGTGGCCATCACCCTCTACGGGCGGGATGACCAAGGCAAGGAATGGAGTCTGACAGTAACGCTCCGCTACGCAAACAAGGAGCAGTTGTATGTGAAGCTTGCTGACAACCAGGGGAATCCGTTGACGGAAATCCCTGCTGGAGCCAAGGACATCAAGATCGTGCATGTCCCGCCCTTCTCCGGCATCGGCGCTGAAGAAACCGGGCTTCAGCTTGGCTATCAACACCGCTTGGTCGGGCAAGGCAAGCCCGGCGATATTCTTCGGAACCTGATGCTGGAGGTTTACCGGGCGGATAGAGAGAAGAAGACCGAGCTGTGGAAGAGGCTCGTGGAAGATGTCGGGGGGCTGTTTGGCTATCGTCTGAAGGAACCTCAGTATAGCGAATCCACTGACCCATTTATCCGCATTGAATACACGCATGGCGCATCCCGAACGGCGTTTGATGTCGCGTCTGCTGGGAGTGGCTTCCATCAAGTGCTGACCCTTCTGGGCTTCTTCTACGCCCGGCCAGCCTCCGTATTGCTCTTGGACGAGCCGGACGCGCACCTGCATGTCATCTTGCAGCGCCAGGTCTATGATCTGCTTCGTTCGGTCGGTCGCCGACGCGGGTGCCAGCTCCTGGTTTCCACCCACTCGGAAATCATCCTGGAGGATACCGGAGCCGAGCACATTCTGTCCTTCTACGGCGAACCCCATCGTCTGACGATCGATACCCACAGGGACCAGGTGCGCGAGGCCCTCAAGCGACTGTCCTCGCTCGACATTCTTGCCGCTGAGAATTGTCGTAACATTCTTTATGTCGAGGACGAATCGGACTTCAAGATTCTGGCGGCTTTAGCACGCGTTCGCGGCCATGCCTTCTGCACATTCGCCGATCAGCCGTTCTTCAATCCGATTCATGGCCGGAATGTCGCTGAGGCCAGGGCGCACTTCTTCGCCTTGAAAGCCATAACTCCAGATGTCAAAGGTGTCTTGTTGCTCGACGGTGACAATCGCAATCTCCCTGACCGTGAAGTCGGCGCAGACGGCCTTCTCGTGCTTAGGTGGAAGCGTTACGAGATTGAGAATTATCTCCTTCACCCGGATGCCCTGCTGCGGTTCGTGGAAGGCCCTGATCCGGACCTGCTATCGCGGGCCAGAAGGAAAGACGGAGAGGACTACTTGAAGGCTAACTTCCCTCCGCCAGCCCTCGCTCAGCCCCTGGTTGACAGCGATTATCTCGTGGCGACTCCGGCTAGCAAATCGGTTTTGCCTTCATTCCTTGAAAAGTCTCAAACGTCTTTGTCGAAGAAGGACTACTACCAAATTGCCGCGCAGATGAAACCGGAGGAAGTCCATTCAGAGGTCGCTACGAAACTGGACGAGATGGCACCGATCTTGAACGAAGGACTGACATGACTGACGACCGCCGTTGGATCGAGGACTACCTGCCCATCGAGGCCATCAGCGAGGAAGCTTCGCGGGAGACCTCCGTTCGCAAGGGACACATCTCCACGCTCCATCTCTGGTGGGCGCGGCGACCACTGGTCGCCTGCCGGGCGGCGGTGTATGGCGCACTGGTTCCGGCCTCCCAGTTCGTGCCCAACGGCGGCACGGACGCGCAGAGGAAATCCCTGGGGCGGGCCAACGCCGCCAAGTTCATGAAGTCGCTGTGCCAGTATCCCGGCGCGACCACCACCATCAAAGAGGCGCAGGAGCACATCCTCAAGGCCCATGCCGAGCGCCTGACGAAAGAGCTGGCGGATGCGAAAGCGACCGGCACCCGCCCGGCCTGGGCGCAAGAGTTCACATTCACGGGCGAGCGCGTGAGCGTGGACGACATTCAGGCTGGCCGCGCCCCACGCCCCCGTGTTTTGGACATGTTCGCGGGCGGCGGGGCCATTCCGCTCGAAGCCCTGCGCCTGAGGTGCGAAGCCTACGCGCTGGACCTCAATCCCGTCGCGCACATCATCCAGCTTTGCACGCTGGTTTACCCGCAGAAATTCGGGAAGCCCGATCCGAATGTGCGTGGCATGACCGGCCCCAAGAGTGCCAAAGGCGAGACAACCTGGGGCGGGCTGGCGGAGGAAGTGCGCTACTGGGGCAACTGGGTGCTGGGGAAAGTCCGCGCCGAGATTGGTGACCTCTACCCGCCGATACCAGACCCTGAAGCCAAGCCTACCCGTGCTGAAGCCTCACCATTTGAGGAGCCACAGGGCGTCATGGGCTTCGCCGCCGACGCCCAGCAACGGTTGAAACCAAAACCAGGCTACCTGACACCCGTGGCCTACCTTTGGACCCGCACGGTGAAGTGCAGGAACCCGACATGCGGAGCAACGGTGCCGTTGGTGAAGCAGACCTGGCTATGCAAGAAGGAAGGCCGCTTCGTCGCGCTGAAGGTGGTAGCGCCCAAAGACGAAAAGCGTGTCCGGTTCGAGGTCATCGAGACCACAACCGCAGCAGGGCTGGGATTTGACCCCGAAGCCTTTTCCAAGGGCGGCAACGCAACTTGCCCATTCTGCGCACTGTCGCGGACAGCAATTATGTGAAGGAGGAAGGCTGCGCGGGACGATTGCTGCGCCAACCGATGGCAGTGGCCTGCACCCAAACAGGAAAGGAAGGAAAAACTTATTTGTCAGCGGCTGCGTTTCCACCTGCTGTGCCCGAAGACGAACGTGTTCAACAGCGAGTTTCCGCCCTGGGCAAGCTCACCGCCAACTGGCAGAGCGTGGTCGATGGGGCGCTCATTTCACCCGTTGAACAGGCCGACCGCCGCAAGGGCCAGGAGAGACTTCTTTAGCCGCAAGAGAACGCAAAGAACACAAAGATCAAGACGGAGATCAAAGAATTGTGCGACCGGGTTCGACAAACCGCATACGACATTCACGTTTACCACGGGCACGGGCACCTGGAAAAGGTGTATGAAAACGCCCTGGCCCACCGGCTTCGCAAGCTCGGCCTGGATGTCAAACAGTAACTGTTCAGGTCAAAATGGGGCTTTTTGTGAGTCGAATGGGCGTTTCCCAGAGGCACTTGGAAGCGCAAAATAATTCCTGAAGATACCACTGGACTCTGAAAACGATTTATGCCATAGTCCGCGGCCGTGGATGCCACATGCATCATTCAGGGCCGCACGATTGGTCCGGACGAGATAGCATCAATCCAAGGGTTGAGGGCGGAACATCCCCAGTGCAGCCGCTACCAACTGTCGCGGTGGCTTTGTCAGTTATGGGATTGGCGCGATCCTCAAGGCCAGATCAAGGACATGGCTGCGCGGTCGCTTTTGCTCAAGCTGCACGATCGGGGGTGGATTGCGCTGCCGGCCAAGCGACGCGCCTCGCCCAACCGCATGCACCACAAGCGCGTGGCCCGGGTGGATCATGCCACCGAGCCCATTCACGCGCCACTGGGCGAGCTCTTGCCGCTGGAGATCCACGAACTGAGCCGCTACCCGCACGAGCAACCGCTCTTCGAGTGCTTGCTGCATCGCTACCATTACTTGAGCCATACCAGTTCAGTCGGTCTGAACCTCAAATATATGATCTACGATCGAGGGGAGCGCCCGGTCGCTTGCCTGTTATTTGGATCGGCGGCGTGGAAGTGCGCCGTACGCGATCAGTTCATTGGCTGGAGTGCGCCCGAACGGGAGCGTGCCTTGCAGCAAATCACCAACAACACCAGATGTTTGGTTTTACCTTGGGTGGACGTGCGCGAGTTGGCCAGCCATGTGTTGAGCCGGGTGGTGCGCCAGTTGCGCGCCGATTGGCATCGCAAATACGCCCGTCCCCTGCACTTGGTCGAGACCTTTGTCGACCGCTCGCGCTTTGTCGGCAGTGGCTATCGGGCCGCCAACTGGATCGACCTGGGCCAGACGAGGGGCCGAACGCGGCAAGATCGGCTCAACCAGATTCAGGTTTCCCCCAAACGGGTCTTGGTCTATCCGCTGAGTGCAGACTTTCGTGCGGCGTTGCGGTCATGAGTCGGCGGAGTCAATTGTGGAAGCTGGCGCGCACCTGCTTGAGTGCGCTGATTGAGATGTTGCTGCGGTTGGAAGCGCGCGTGCGCCAACTGGAGCGCCAAGTTCAAGAACTCAAGGGCCGTTTGGCGCTGAGCAGCCGCAATAGTAGCAAGCCTCCCAGCAGTGATGGGCTTGCCAAACCCGCGCCCAAATCGCTCCGGCAAAAGAGTGGACGACGGCGCGGGGGCCAGCCCGGGCATCCAGGCCGCACCCTCCAACCGGTCGAACAGCCCGACCACATCGTGCCGCACCGCCTGGAAGTCTGTCCGTGCGGCTTGTGCCAAGGTCGCACGCTGGGCGATGTGCCGGTGGTGGGCTACGAGCAACGCCAGGTGTTCGAGGTGCCGCGCAAGCTCTTAGAGGTGACCGAACATCGAGCCGAGATAAAACGCTGTCCGGTCTCCGGCCGCCTGGTCACTGCAGCGTTTCCCAAGTCGATCCAAGCGCCCGCGCAATATGGGCCCCGCTTTCGAGGGTTGATGATCTATTTCAACAACCGCCAGTTGATTCCCTACGACCGCCTGACGGAAGTGTCGGAGGATGTGTTCGGCCAGCCGCTGAGTGAAGCCACCGTCGTGGCCGCCAATCAGCGCGTCTACCAGAACCTGGCTCCTTTCGAGCAGGAGGTGAAGGTGCTCTTGCCGCAAGCCCCGCTGGTTCACGCCGACGAAAGCGGGCTGCGCGTGGCCAGCGACGCTCCACTGGTTGCATGTCGTGTGCACCTCCTGGCTGACGTTCTACGGGGTGCATCGCAAGCGCGGTCGCCAGGCCATGGATGAGTTCGATATCCTGCCGCGCTGTCACCACTGGATCGTCCACGACCACCTTGCTTCCTACTTTACCTATCAGGATTGCCTGCACGCTCTCTGCAACGAACATCACTTGCGGGAACTGAAGTTTCTCTACGAGGAACACCACCAAGCGTGGGCCCAAGAACTGAGCACGTTCTTATTGGAGGCCAAGCAGCGAGTGGAGCGCAAGGGTGTTCTTCAGGAGCGGGCTTTTAAGAAGATCTTGGCTCGCTACCATGCGATTCTGGCCAAGGGCCGACGCCGTCATCCAGGCCGGCCGGGTCGGGGGGCGCAAAGCAAGGCGGCCAACCTACTGGACCGGTTGGAGGCTCATGATTGGTCCGTGCTGGCCTTTCTGGTGCACCCCGAGGTTCCGTTTACCAACAATCAAGGCGAACGGGATATTCGCATGGAGAAAGTGCGTCAGAAGATCTCGGGATGCTTTCGCACGCTGCACGGAGCGCGTGTGTTTGCTCGCATTCGCAGCTATATCTCCACCTGCCGTAAGCAGGGACGCAACATCCTGGACGAACTCGAAAACGCCGTCCGCCGAATGCCTTTTATCCCGCGTGTGGCCGCGCGGGGTCCATAGGCACCTGAATAGTTACGTCAAACAGCAGCACCCACTCAAGGTCTATGACGAGGATGGCACGCTGATTGGCGAATACGCCGCCGACCTGCTGGTGGACAACAGCCTCATCGTGGAACTGAAGGCAGCCAAGACGTTGGCGGACGAACACGTGGCCCAGTTGCTGGGTTACCTGAAATCCTCCCGCATCGAGCACGGTCTGCTCATCAACTTTGGCTCCTACAAGTTCGAGATCAAGAAATACGCCCTGAGCGCGGTCAAGACTCAGGGCCATCCGGGCGGCATTCTGGCGTTGTTCTCTGCGCTCTCTGCGTTCTTTTGCGGCTAATCCTCATGCTCGACGAGTATTTGCATCCCGACCTCTGGAATTTGCCGGCCGTACGGCGAAAGTTTCGCGCCAACCGCTCGATGCGCGATGTCGAGCCGAGCGTGGAACTGGGCGTGAAGAACCTTAACGACTGGACATGAGCACTCCCGAACTGCGCTCGAGTCAGGCGGTCAGCACATTTGGTCCCGGAGCGATGGTGGACTTGCCGGACGCTTCGGTGATTATCGCCGGGCTCGACCATTGGCACTACGATCCCAACCAGATCCCCCTGATCCACGAGCCCCGCCTGGTCGAGAAGCTGAAAGTGATCGTTGGCGCGCCGAGCCTCACGCTGCGCCGGCCGCCACCGGCTTCGGACCAGGCGTATGGTTTCCGCCCCGACATCACGGCTTGGCGGTTTCCAGAGTGGTTTATCGTGCAACAAACCCGGGCGATTCCTCAAGGGTACCGCCGGCCCGGACGTCCAGGGCGAACTCTCCCTCGAGGTGAAACGCGCCCCCTTGGGTATGGACGCTGCCTGGTTGCCGGCCGTCGAGAACCGCGGGGAGGGCATCTTCCTGCAGCTCCGCCCTGGGGCTGTGGCGGCATGGTTGCGGCAGCCGGCTGTACGCCTGCGCGGCAATCAACTGGCAGAGGGTTTCATGCGTTGGAAAGGGAACCGCCCTGAAAGTGTGCGGGAATTTCCTGGGTTGCCCTACTACATGCTCCATGCGCTGGCGCATTTGCTGCTGACGTCCATTTCGCTGGAGTGCGGCTATCCGGCTTCGTCGTTGCGGGAGCGCATTTACGCCGCGCCGGATGCCTATGGGATTCTGATCTACACCGGCTCGTCGGATGCCGAGGGTACCCTCGGGGGGTTGGTCATGGCGGGCCGGGACATCCGCCGCTACATGCGCCGCGCCCTCGAGTGTGGTGAGCTTTGCTCGAACGATCCGGTCTGCGCCCATCACACGCCCGTCCGGCACGAGGGCCAGGATCTGCTGGGCAGCGCGTGCCACGGCTGCTTGCTGATCGCCGAGACCTGCTGCGAACAGTGGAATGAGTTCCTCGACCGTGCCCTGGTGGTGCGCACCGTCGAGGCGCTCGGCGCCGAGTTTTTCGCGCCAGTCGTCTGATGCTCGAGGCCCTTCACAGTTTGTCCACCGCCTGCCTCCGGCCAGCCCATCGGCAGCTCCTGGGCGGAAGGCCTCAAGACCTGGTACGCCTTCCCCCTCTGGGAGAACATCGCGATCTATGCCCTTTACATCGCACTGTTCTGGCTGTCCCTGGCCGTCGCCAGGGACCAGGTGGCAGCGGCCCAGAAACAGCTCGAATGACGACCGCGGCGACTTGGCGACCATCAGGCAGACTCGTCAGCCGATGTGCGTGAGCAACCCGACGCCGGGCGAGGACTGATCGTTCTCCGCCACCCAGGGCAGAAAGCCACGCCGCAGGCTCAGCTCGGATCCGTCCGGGGGAGATCGTATAGGGTGTGCTGAACGGACGGACGGATCGCACCGTGGGGTGTGGTCGCGGCCTGGGCCCACGACGAACACCGACAGCGTGCTTGGTCGAAGGACGTGGAATTGTGCGGCCTTCGGCGAGCTTGCGCGGTCTCTCGCGGCGGGTGTAGCAAGTGAACTTGCAGTTCATTCCCTCCTCATCCTGTTACGAGCCAGCTTCGACGATGCGGCAGTGTGTGAACTGCCGAGTGACGGTGAACGGCGCGGTTGTCGGGGATGCCGCGGATGTCGGCAGCGGTGCGGCGGGATGAGAGGCTGGACGGACGTGTCCTCTCCGCGGGGCACCTCCCACCCAAAGAGGGCGAGGCATGCGTTCTCACCGTGTCACACGCGCGGAGCTACGAGCGGCTGGCCAGAGGGGAAAGAGTAGCCGACAAAAAAAGACGCTACCCCAAGCGCCACGCCCCGAGAACTGCCACCGAGGCGGAAGGGGCCACGGAAGAAAACTCAGCTTGCGAGCACGAAACCGAACCAGTTCGATCGATGGGTTCCGCGCGGGCGGAGAAGCTCCCATCCACGGAAAAGGGGTCCGACATCGGCGTCATTATTCTGAAATCTGGCTATGCAGTTGACTCTTGTACGCGCAATCCCCGGCCTGTGGGCATTGGGCATCGCGTCGCCATGTGACGGCGGGCCAGCATGGTTGCGGCCCGGTTGGCGCTCAGGCGGCCTATTCACGGCGCGGCATGTCGCCTCCGCGCTTTGCCCGTCGTCACCTACCACAAGAGTCAACTGCATAGCCAGAATTCTGAATTCTGAAAATGATTCTGAATTGGCGTCCATTCAAGCTTGGACTTGCAGTGTAAGGCATTGATGTGAGGAATGTTACGAAGCTTGGCGGAGAGGGGGGGATTCGAACCCCCGATACGGCTTTAGACCGTATAACGGTTTAGCAAACCGCCGCCTTCAGCCACTCGGCCACCTCTCCCAGGCCGCCGCCAATCAACGCTGGTTGACCGTTTTGGGCAAGAAAAAAGCGTGGCCTTAAGCCGGCGAGCCGGCGACCAGAACCTCAGCGAGGCAAAAGCGCGTGTTCCTGCATCCGGTGTCAACTACTAAAAACCAGATCTGCAATTTAGCCATCCAACCGTTCTCCAAGGGGCGGCGCTTCCGCATCAGCCGCTCCCACTCCTCCCTCCTCCGGTTCGTGGGGCGCCACCCGACAAGACGGCGGCCGGCACAACCGCGCTGGCCCACTGCTCCCGGACGGCGCTCGGTGAATGGAATCTGACGAGTTCGCGTAGGGCATCGCCAACAGGCTATGGACTCGCACACGCAGCCATGGATCTTTCGGCAGCCAGGCCTTCTCCGGGTGCGGCTGCGGCGCCGCGCGCCGATTGGGCCGTCGAGTCGCTACTGCTGCCGGACGCTGGTCGTTCGGAGGCGACCGTTTGGAGGCATCATCCGTGGCGGCGTCGTTCGTTAGGCCAGATACGTTGTATGGCTGGAGCGTACCGCAGGCAGTGGGTGGTGGTGGGGGGGGTGTCGGATTACGGCGATGCCTCGTTCACCGGGCTTCCCAGTCTCGAGAACGCAGTGAACGACGCCTGCCGCATCTACCGGGTCTCGACGCGGCAATATGGATTCACCGGCCGACTACTGGCCAGGCCGGAGGATGTCGACGCGGCGGACCAGATGCTGTTTCCCGGACAGCCGCCGTTGCGGCGAGAGGTGGCCGGCAGCGGCACCGCACGAGATATATTGGGCGCGTTCAATTGGGTGCGTGTGCGTGGGCAGGCGCAGCGCGAGGACCTGTTCGTCTTCTTCTTCAGCGGGCACGGCTCGAAAGAGAACTTGGGCTATCTACCAGCGTGTGACCAAAGTGTTGCTTCCCACGCCGTTGGAAGATCCGGTCACGGGCAGGACCTTCCGGATCGAGCCAACCTACTGGCCCGATAGCGGGCCGGCGATTGCGCTGCGGAAGACCGGGATTCAGATCCGCGCCAGCGTCGAGGGTGGAAGCGGGGTTCTCAGCCTGCGCCTGGGGGAGAAGCGGAAGTTTGCGTTGACGGCGCACGGCGGCCGGCCCCCCTATCGCTGGACGCTGGATCCCGTGGCCCGCCATTTGGGTCGGCATCCCGATCCTGCGAACGGCGCGCTGAGCGGGCGCGACATCCTCGCCTCCGCCCCCCTGGCTTGCGGCGCCCCTTGGCGCCCTTTGGCGTCGCCTGTGGGGACGATCTCTGGCTCCGGCATCTCTCTCGTGGGCAACCTGTTGATGGTGGACGGAGCCAGCCTGAGCGTCGGTTCCTACGACGTGGCCGTTGGGGTAACCGACTCCGAGGAGATCTTCGAGGAGCGTACCCTTCGGCTCGAGGTCTTGCCGGCGGACACGTTGCCGCTGCGGTTGGCCTCGAGCCGGCTGGCGCCGTGCTACCCCGGGCTTGCCTACCAATCCAGCCTCGAGGCGCGGGGCGGGGTGCCGCCGATCGAGTGGGAAGTGGCGGACCTCCCGGAGGGGCTGGCGTGCGATTGCCTCAGCGGCACGATCTCGGGCGCGATCCCCCGGGCGGCGGCGCGGCGGAGTGAGCGTCTGCTCACGGTGACGGTCGCCGATCGGAGCGGAGGACGCGTTTCACAACGGGTCCGTCTCGCCATCGTCGATCTCGCAGACTACTGCGAGGTGCCCGCCGGCGCTTGCTTGGTTGGCTATCACGAGACTCCGCCGCGAGCGCACGAGTTGAATCGGCTCGGGCTCCGCGAGTTGGTGGAACGGACGAAGGCCTCGGGTCTGCCGCCTGGAGAAGTCTACTTGCCGCGCTACTTCATCAAACGCCATCCGGTCACGAACCGGGCGTGGCAGGAGTTCGTTCGCGCTGCGAACTACTCGGCCGAACCCCGGCGGTGGGCCGAGCCGGATTTCGACTGGGCGCAGGAAAGGGACTTGCCTGTGACGGACATTACCTGCAAGGACATGCTGGCGTACTGCGCTTGGCGTGGCAGCCGCTTGCCCTCAGGTTGGGAATGGGAGAAGGCCGCTCGTGGAGCCGATGGACGGTTGTTCCCCTGGGGCGACGGGTACGACGTCAATCTCTGCAACGGGCCGGAGCTGCACTGGGGCGCACCCACGCCCGTGGATCAGTTCCCCGAAGGCGCAAGCCCGTTCGGGGCGCGGGACCTCTCCGGCAATGTCTGGGAGTGCGTTCGCCAATTCCAGAGCCCGTTCGGGCACTGGCGTCCCGTACTGCGCGGCGGTTGGTTCGGAGGTGGGGTAGGGGATCTGTTGGCGTGCGGGGGAGCGCTGGCGGACGACCGGTGGCATTGGGCCCTCGAGGCCGGCGCGATCCGCCTGACGCCGGCTCGGCCCGCGGCCGATCCGCACATGGGGTTCCGCGACGTCGTTGAGGTCGAGGACGTACCGGCCTATCCGCAAGGGTGGGTGCCGCTGCCGGGCTCCCATTTCCTGTTGCCCGGCACGGCGACGGAGATCCATGTGCGCGCGGTCCTCCTGGCGCGTTATGCCGTGCGCTCGACACCCAGTACAACTTTCAAGGCAGCCTCCTGGCGCATGGTCGAGACCTTGCGGCGGGGCCCTATGGCGGGCTGGCCAAGGAAAGTCGCGGCGCGGGTACCAAGGATGAAGCCCTCGATCAGCTCGATTGCCTTCAGCCCCGCATGTCCGCGGAAGATGTCTTCGTCTTCTTCTACTCGGGTCATAGCGCGGTGGCGGGCGAACTCGCCTTGCTGCCCTATGGCGCCAGACAGGGGGATTTGAGGTCGGGGTTGTACCTGCGGGAATGGCTGGCGGCTTTGGCCGCCTTGCCTTGTCAGCGCGTTCTCCTGTTGCTCGACTGCGCGTTCCCAACCTCGTTCGTTCTGCCGGCGTGCGCTCGAGCGAACCCGGGCCGACAAACCGTTCTTTTGGCCGCGGGCGAGCGGATGCCGGCGCCGGTGGCCGGGCCTGCGCGATCGCCTCATTCGCCCTTCGCCTTCGCCGTGGATCGTTATCTGCGTGAGGCGTTGCAGCCGGGAGACACCTTGCACACTGGGCAGTTGCTGCAGTTGGTGAAACGAGACTGCCCGGGCGCGATCCTCCTCTCGTCGCCTCCGCCGGACGGCGGCGGCGGCACCGAACTGGGTCTGAGACGCCCGCGGCTGCGCCTCCGCGTGGAGCTCGCCGGCGCGCCGTCTGCGGGCGAAACCTTCCAGGTCAGGGTCCAGGTCGAGGGCTGCGGCGGCCGCGTGGCTCCGGTGACCCGGCTGTATCGCGACGAGGTGCGCCCCGATGGAAGCCGGCACCGCCGAGAGTGGAGTTCTGCCACGGACAGCTTCGACCGTGCGGGCGACTACACGCTGGAGTGCGTCGCCACGGATTCGGCCACGGGCGAGGAGGCGGTCCGGACCCTGTGCGTTCCCGTGGGGGAGCGAGTCGAGAAGCCCCTCGTGATCGAGGCGGCGCGACTTCCGCCTTGTTTGCGGGGGAGGGGTTACGAAGCGGCGCTGGCGATCCGCGGGGGACGTTCGCCCTACGCGGGGCTCGAGATCGAGGGTCCGGGGGCGAGCTTCCCCGATGCCGAACTGCAGCAGGGTTGCGCGCCGGAGGGCGGTTGGTCGGTCCGGCTGCGCGCTTTCGTGCCCGAGGACCCGCGCGCCGGCACGCCCGCATCGCCGGACGCCTCACCCACGGCCTACGACCTGCGCGTGAGCGTGCGAGACGCCCAGGGAGCGACGGCCACGGCCCGCTACCGCCTGCCGGTGTTCAGTCCGAAGGATTATTGCCACATTGGCGGCGGGAGATTCGAGGTTGGCTACCGCGAGACGCTGGAGCGGAACGGCGCGCTTGCGGAGATGCTGACGGCGTGGGCGCGCCGGGTCAGGTCGCAGCGGCTCACCGTGCCGCTGGACTTGCAGCGGATGGTTCGCGCCGTCGGGCGCGGCTTAGCCGACGAGATCGTGCGCGAGTTCGCCCGAGACAATCCAGGCACCGAAGTCGAGCTGCCGGAGTTCTACATGAGGCGGTACCCGATCACCAACCGGGCTTGGCGCGCGACGCCCTGCGGGCCGGCGGCATCGCTCGGGTGGCCGAGCCCTGCGGAGACGCGGCCTTGCTGGGCGTTCACTATTGTGTCCGCTCGCGACCCTTGCTGGCCTACGATTGCGGTTTTCTGCTGCAACCGCCCGCGGCCACCCTGGGCGTAGGCACCCTCGTGCTGGTTCAGCCGGCTGCGGTTGGGGACGAGCGCCAATCCGAGCCGATCGAGTTGCCGCTTTCGGACGCAGCGGCTTTGGAGATCGCCTTGTTCACGCGGCGGTTGGCGGGCGCCGCGACCGGCGTCAGGTACGACCTGCTGCGGAGTCACGTCTTTGTCCCGACCCGCAATGCGGCCGGCGAGGCTCGCCTTCGCGTGGCCATGCGGGTCGAGGAGGGCCACGAACGGCTTGCCACCGTGACGGCCGACATCCACGACTTGAACAGCCACGAGCACATTCGCTTCGAGCGGTTGCCGCTCGTCGGAGCCTCGGAACTGATGGCGCCACCGCTCCGGGACGCGCGGCAACTTCGGGCGTTGGAATGGGCGCAGAAGATCCAGCAGGCGCGCCAGGGTTCACCGTCTCCGGCCAGCGTCGACCAATGGCGGCAGGCCCTCGAGCAGCGCGCCGCGTTGCTCCCCCGCGCGGCTTACGCGGAGCGTCTGCTAGACACGGTTCGCCTCGTCATGAGGGCGCTGGCGAAGCTATCCCACAAGCCGTTCGCGGAGGTGGCGACCGGGCT